>WARP01001645.1_pt1 | contig 49717 bp, 33 predicted proteins | sample 4769151 | NCBI WGS metagenome assembly WARP01 (sample SAMN08893023, study PRJNA449175) | gut metagenome | isolation source: rumen sample fed with dry roughage | host: cow | place: India: Nagpur | collected 2016
AAAAAAATACATTGATATTGAGAAAGCACTTAGAGAGAGAAAAAAAGGCTTTCTCAAACATCTCCCCGGTTGGATTATCCGAATACTGAGCAGGATTGTCCATGAGGATGAGCTAAACATAATCCTTAATAAATATTCTCATCTCAGTGGTGCCGAATTTCTCAAAGCTCTCCTGGAGGAGTTTCAGATAAAAATAGAGGCAGAGGGGTTAGAGAATCTGCCCGAAAGCAGAAAGTGCTTTTTTGCTGCAAACCATCCATTTGGTTTCGCTGACGGGCTTGTATTAACAAGTATTGTGTCGGGAAAATACGGAACGCTAAAGGCCATAGCAAATGACTCTTTCAGGTTCATTCCCCAGCTAAACGACTTTGTAGTTGCCGTGAATGTCTTTGACGGATCTTCCAAGGCATACCTGAAAGCAATTGAAGAGACATACGCAATGGATGTTGCGATTACTCACTTTCCTGCCGGTATTGTATCAAGAAGGCATCACGGGAAAATCCAGGATCTCCCCTGGCAAAAAAGCTTTATTACCAAAGCCATTGCACACAAAAGAGATATAGTTCCCTTCCATTTTCACGGAACAAATTCAAAGCTGTTTTACAGAATAAATAATGTAAGAAAGTTCTTTGGTATTGAAGCAAATATAGAATTAATGCTTCTTCCTCACGAAATCTTCCTGAAAAAGGGCAAGACAATCAAGGTAACAATAGGGAAACCAATTTCCTGGGAGACCTTTGACAAGTCAAAATCTGCTTATGAATGGGCTCAGGAGGTAAGAGCCATAACATACAATCTTGGAGAATGAATTTTTTAATACTGGCAGCTGCACTGTTTTTGTTTCAGGGTGAATCTGATAAGCGACTTACCGGATATGTAAATCCGTTCATAGGTACTGAAAAAATGGGGCACACCTATCCGGGTGCAACACTTCCGTTTGGAATGGTTCAATTGAGTCCTGATACAGATACTATTAGCTATTCAGTTAACGGGACCTACAACAAGGATGTTTATAAATACTGCGCGGGCTATCAATATAGTGACTCAACAATTGTTGGATTTAGCCACACACATTTTAGCGGTACAGGCCACTCTGATCTTGGGGATGTTCTCATTATGCCTACCACAGGTATATTACAATTAAACCCTGGGAGAGCTGAAAAACACAAAGATGGCTTCAGGTCGCTTTTCAACCATAAAAACGAAACGGCCGAACCCGGGTATTACAGTGTTATGCTTGATGACTACGGGATTAAAGCAGAACTTACTGCTACAACCAGAGTAGGCATTCATAAATACACCTTTCCAAAATCAGATAATGCACATGTGATATTAGATCTTGTTCATGGCATATACAACTATCCGGGAAAGAACATATGGACGTTTCTCAGAGTAGAAAATGAGACAACAATAACAGGATACAGACAGACCAACGGCTGGGGAAGAACCCGTACTCAGTATTTTGCAATAAAATTTTCAAAACCCTTTAAAAACTACGGCTACAAATCCTTTTCCGGAGAACAGATTTATAAAGGATTCTGGAGAAAGTTCAACCAGGAGAGCAATTTCCCGGAGATGGCAGCTCCTCAGCTTAGAGCCTATTTTGATTTTAATACAGATGAGGGGGAGGTGATTTTGCTTAGAGTTGCACTTTCACCTGTAAGTACCAGAAATGCCCTTTTGAACCTTGAACAGGAGGCGCCACACAAAGATTTTAATCTTTACAGAAAGAGAGCTTCTGATATTTGGGAGCGAGAGCTTAGAAAGATTGAGGTAGAGACAGAGAGAGAAGATGACCTTATTAACTTCTACACTTCACTCTATCACGCATTTATCGGCACAACAGAGTATATGGATGTGAATGGAGAGTACAGGGGTATTGACCAGAATGTTTACAAGGCAGAGAAACACACAAACTACACAACACTTTCATTATGGGATACATACAGAGCCTTACACCCTCTTTTTAATATAATTCAACAAAAGAGAAACTCTGACATTATGAACTCAATGCTTGCACATTACGACCAGAGCGTTCATAAAATGTTACCTGTATGGTCACACCACGCTAATGAAAACTGGTGTATGATTGGTTATCACTCCGTTTCTCTGATTGCAGATGCCATGGTAAAAAACATAACAGGATTTGACTACGAAAAGGCGGTTACAGCCTCTGTAGCCACAGCAAAGAACAAATACTATGATGGCCTGGAAGAGTACATTACCAGGGGATATGTACCTGAAGACAAGAGTGGCAACTCTGTTTCAAAAACTTTGGAATATGCTTACGATGACTGGGCAATTGCCATGATGGCGGAGAAAGTTGGAAACACAGGAGTTTTTAATGAATTTATAATTCGTTCAAGGTATTTCAAAAATCTCTTTGACAAAGAGAGCGGCTTTATGAGGCCAAAATTATCAGACGGAAGTTTCAAAAAAGAGTTTGATCCTCTTGACACTCACGGACAGGGATTTATTGAAGGAAATGCATGGAATTACTCCCTTTATGTACCTCATGCCCCGGATGAACTTGTTAAACTGATGGGTGGTAAAAAGAGATTCGCAAACTACCTGGATACTCTTTTTTCAATGCACCTTCCGGACAAATATTTTGAAAAGACTGAAGATATTACCAGAGATGGAATTATAGGCTCCTACGTTCATGGTAATGAACCATCTCACCATGTCGCATATCTCTACAACCTTACTGACGACAAATGGAAGGGAGAGAGGCATATCAGAAATATTTTAGATACAAAATATAAACCTTATCCTGATGGACTGAGTGGAAATGACGATTGTGGGCAGATGAGTGCCTGGTACATTTTCAGTTCTATGGGATTTTACCCTGTTGCTCCGGGTAGTACTTTTTATTATCTGGGAAGCCCGTTGCTCATATCTGCTACAATCAATCTTGAAAACGGAAACAAGTTCAGGATTGAGACCACAAATAACTCCGTGAACAATGTGTATGTAAAAAGGGTTATACTTAATGGTGAAACGCTGGATTTTCCATTTATCTCCCACTATGATATAATGCGTGGAGGTCTGATGGTATTTGAGATGAGCAGCAAGCCACATTAAAAAACGCACTATGACATCACTTAAGGAGATATCTCTTCTTTTCCTTAAACTGGGATCAATATCATTTGGTGGTCCTGCTGCACATATTGCTATGATGGAGGACGAGGTTGTAAGAAAAAGAAGGTGGATGTCACACCAACATTTTCTTGATTTGGTAGGCGCTACCAATCTCATTCCCGGCCCCAATTCTACAGAGATGACTATGCATTGCGGCTATGAACAGAGAGGATGGAAAGGGCTGTTTGTTGCAGGAGCTTCTTTTATCGCACCTGCCGTTTTAATAACCGGAATAATTGCATGGTTATATCAATTATATGGTACATTACCTGATGCTGAGAAATATATTTACGGGATTAAACCGGCTGTAATTGCAATCATAGCTAATGCTGCAATACCTCTTGGAAAAAAAGCATTCAAAAACATAACTTTAATTTTCCTTGGATTAGCTGTTCTAATAGCCACCCTTTTTGGAATTAACGAAATTTACGCCCTTTTTGCAGCAGGCGCAGCAGGAGTCCTCTTATATTTTGGAAAGAGTGCCAAAGAGAAGACTCTTTCGATAGTTCCCGGATTGCAGATTTTTTTGCTATTCTTTAAGACCGGTGCTCTGCTGTACGGAAGCGGATATGTCCTCTTTGCATTTCTTGATGCCGAACTTGTTGCAACAGGCCTACTCTCCAGAGAGGTGCTTATTGACTCCGTAGCAGCCGGTCAATTCACACCCGGCCCTGTCCTCTCCACAGCCACATTTATTGGATGGCAAATGGGAGGTATAACCGGTTCTCTCCTTGCTACACTAGGTATCTTCCTACCCTCTTTCCTTTTTGTTGCCCTTCTTAATCCTCTTTTACCGAGGCTCAAAAAATCAAAAATTTTCTCGGCCTTTCTTGAAGCAGTAAATGCAGCCTCGGTTGCTGTAATTATTACTGTATGTATAAAAATGGGAATGGACGCTCTGACGGACTGGAAGAGCACAATTATTGCAGTTCTTTCAATGGCCTCTCTTCTTTATTTTAAAAAATTAAACAGTGCGTTTATAGTGTTGGGAGGGGCTTTAGCCGGTTACCTTCTCTATTTTATATGAAAAAAAACAAGAAAATCATTTTTGGCGGAGCGCTGCTTATTACTCTACTATTATTAATTCTCCTGAGAGGTTTTATTATTGAATTTGCAGCAGAGAGAAAAATCAAAAGAATTGAAGGCCGTCTCAGAATAGAAATCAACTATGATGATTTAAGCCTCTCCGGATTATCCGGAGTTAAGATTATGGGACTCTCTGTTGTGCCAGAAGGGGGAGACACACTCTTAAAAGCGGACAAAATTATTGCAAGGCTCAATCCCTGGAGACTAATCATTCTAAGACCGGACCTAAAATGTCTGGAAATTGAGAGAGGGGGGCTTACATTCGTAAAGAGAGACTCAACATCTAACTTTGACTTTCTTTACAAAATAAATTCTGACTCTCTTGCTAAAAAGGAGAACATTAAGTCAGAGGATAAAAGATCCTTAATAACCATTGATTACTCAAAAATAGCAGCTTCTCTTTATAACCTGTTTCTGGACTTGATGCCATCAGATGCTGTTTTAAAAGATGTTTATCTTACATATATTAATAATGATTATAAACTCGATATAAGATTAACAGAGTCTACTGTTGAAAATGACAAATATACTTCGTTGATAACAGCAGATGAAAACGGGAGAAAGGAGCATTTAAGGGCAACAGGAAATCTGAACGATGAAGAGAGAAGCGTATCGGCAATATTCACACCAAAAGAGAGTACAATGTTTAAAGTCCCCTTTCTGGAGTTCAGATGGGGGGCAAAACTTTTATTTGACACTCTCTCCCTGAACATAAAATCAACGCTGCGAGAAAATGAGAAAATAATTTTTTCAGGGAACGCATCGGCATCATCAATATCTCTCTTTCATCCGGATATCTCTCCGGAAGAGGTTGTATTAAAAAAGGGAATTATTGATTATAATGTAAATATAGGAGCCAATTATGCTGAATTGGATTCCTCATCAGTAATAACCATTAATGCCCTCTCATTTTCTCCCTTCATGAGAGCAGAAAAGAGAGAAAACTGGATATTAACGGCATCACTTATAAAAGAGAACCTAAATGCTGACGAGCTATTTTCATCTCTTCCAAAAGGGTTATTTCTAAATCTGGAAAACATTGAAACTTCAGGTTATATGGATTACAGATTTCTTCTTCTAGTTGATTTTAATAATGTTGACAGTCTAAAACTGGAATCGAGCCTTAATAAAAGAGATTTTATGATCAGAAAGATGGGGAGGGCAGACCTTAGGCTAATGACCGGTGATTTTTTGCATACAGTTTACGAAAAGGGGCAACCCGTAAGAAGTTTTACTGTTGGGGAATCAAATCCCAATTTCACACCACTTGGAAGGATATCGCCATATCTTCAAATGGCTGTGCTCCAGTCAGAGGATGGTGGATTCTTTTATCACAATGGTTTTGTTCCTGAAGGGATAAGAGGTGCAATAACAGAAAATTTAAAAAAAGGAAGATTTGCCAGAGGAGGAAGTTCAATCACAATGCAGCTCGTAAAGAATGTTTATCTTAACCGTCATAAAACATTAGCGAGAAAATTTGAAGAGATTCTTATTGTATGGCTTATAGAAAATAACAGGCTGGTCTCTAAAGAGAGGATGTTTGAAGTCTATCTGAATATTATTGAGTGGGGGCCGGGAATTTACGGAGTTAGAGAAGCATCTCTCTTTTGGTTTAATAAAGAGCCTCACCAGCTAAATATTAACGAGTCCATTTTTCTTGCGAGTATTATCCCTGCTCCAAAGAGGGCTTTTAGAAATTTCAACCCGGATTTTTCTTTGAAAGAGGATATGGTGGGCTATTACAGACTTCTTGCAGAGAGGCTAAAGGTAAAAGAGATAATAACTGAATCTGAAGAGGCATCTGTTAAGCCAATTATCAATCTCTCTGATAAGGCAAAATCAATGATCTCAGAAAGCAAATAGTTTTTTTGCAATTGGGCCATTATAAATGGCCCAATTGTTGTATTTTTGTGAACTACATTATAAAATAACTAAAATATGACCTTTCCAGTTTTGGCAGCAATGGCACAAGATGCCGCAGAAGTTGCAGTTCAAGCAGTTCTTCCGGTTAAAGAGGAGCTATCATTTTCACTTATTGAAATGGCTCTGAAAGGTGGATGGATAATGATTCCACTGCTAATACTATCTATTCTGACTATTTATATTTTTGGAGAGAGATGGTGGGCAATCAGAAAAGCATCTCAGATAGATGAAAATTTCATGAGAAATATTCACGACTATATTCATGAAGGTAAGATCAAAGCAGCTATAAACCTATGTCAGTCTCAGGAGACACCTATTGCCAGACTTATTGAGAAGGGAATAGAAAGAATAGGCAGGCCGCTGAATGATATTCAAACTGCTGTTGAGAATATGGGCAATGTTGAGGTTGCCAGACTCGAGAAGGGTCTTCCAATGCTTGCAACAATTGCCGGAGGCGCTCCAATGATTGGATTCCTTGGAACTGTTATTGGTATGATCCAGGCTTTTTATAATATGTCACAAGCAGGTAGCAATGTGGACATCACCCTTCTTTCAGGAGGTATTTACACAGCAATGGTAACTACTGTTGCCGGTCTTATTGTTGGTATTATCGCGTATTTTGGATACAATTATCTTGTCGCCAGAATCGACAATATCGTTTATAAAATGGAGAGCAATACCATTGAATTTATGGATCTCCTGCATGAACCTGCAGGCAAATAGTAAATAAAATGTCAATTAAGCGTCGTTCAAAAGTAGATTCTACATTCAGTATGTCATCAATGACAGACATTGTCTTTTTGCTGCTTGTATTCTTCCTTGTTACATCTACCCTTGTTAATCCCAATGCTCTCAAACTGTTACTGCCAAAAAGCACTAACCAGGTCTCTGCAAAGCCCATGGTTAGTATATCAATAAAACACTATTTACCATCAAATACATTTTCCTACCATTTAAACGGCAAAAACACCCCTGTAGCATTTAATGACATTGAGGCTATGATTCAGCAGGTGCTGATGGACAGAGAAGATCCAACTATTTCCCTCCATGTTGACAAAAGTGTTCCAATGGAACAGGTCGTTAATGTCATGAATATTGCAAAAAGGAATCAATACAAAATAATTCTTGCAACAGCTGCAGAATAGAAATAATTATTATAAAGGAAGAGATGTCCAAGGTGCCTAAAAACGATACCCCACAGGAGGCCAGAGCCAAGGTTATTGGAGCTGGTCTAACTTTGGCCGTTCATATAGCAGCCATGACAGTTCTTTTCTCATCCGGGTTTAAGGTCATTTACCCACCTCCCGCAGAACTGGGGATTGAAGTTGATCTGGAGATGGAGCCACCAAGGCCCATTCAGGTAAAGAGTGGGCATGAGCCCAGAGTTGAAAATCCAAATCCTGAGCAGGAGGTGAAATTAGTTCAGCGTTCGGAATCAGCAATTAAAGGGAGCAGAGCAAATACTGGTGCCGAGGCATCATCCGGAGAGACCGGGGATGTGGAACATTATGAGCCCCCTAAGCCAAAACCAATTGACAGAAGAGCTCTGTTCCCAAGCGCCCAGAATCAAAATTCTGAGGATCCTCAAGTATCAAAACAGATAAGTGAGAGCCTTTCTGCTGGGCATGCCCAGGGTAATACTAAGATTGGATCAACAGAAGGGGAGCCATCTGCCAGACTGGCCGGAAGGAGTCTTATGGGGAACCTTCCTGAACCGGATTATTCAGTAAACGCAGCTGGGAAAGTAGTTGTTAAAATTATGGTGGACCAATACGGGACAGTTATTGATGCATCCCCGGGAGCTCCCGGCACAACGGTTCAGAACAAGACACTTTGGGAGGCATCAAAAAGAGCTGCTCTAAAGGCTAAGTTCAACTTAAGTTCATCTGCTCCTGCTGTCCAGGAGGGAACAATTACATATATTTTCAGATTAAAATAGGCTACTCGTATCTGAGAGCCTCAATAGGATCAAGTTTGGATGCCCTTACCGCCGGCAAATAACCGGAGAGTACACTAACAATTAGACAGACCATAACACCCATAAACATCCAGATCCAAGGCATTACAAAAGGGCTTTTCATAATTAGAGCAGTCAGATTGCCAATTAAAATTCCAAGCAGAATGCCCATTAATCCCCCTATCTGACCAATAACAACAGATTCAAAAAGAAACTGCTGTTTAATAGTTTTTGAGTTTGCTCCCAGAGCCTTTCTTGTCCCAATTTCTCTGGTTCTCTCTTTAACAGAGACTAACATAATATTCATCAGCCCTACTGCCGCACCCAGAAGAGTAATTATTCCTATAATAAATGCAGCTATCGTAACATAGCTCATTATTTGCATTATATCCTCAAGGAAGGCGTCGGACTTGGTTACCCTGAAATCAGAAGCATCAAGTGGACTAAGGCGCCTTATAGATCTGAAAAGTTGTTCTGCTGCCTCAATGGCCCTCTCCTGATTAACCCCCTCTTTTGGAATAATATTAATCAGATAGAAAGAGTTATCTGACAAAAACACTCCTCTTGCATTAGAGACAGGGATCCACACCTGGTTATCGGGTCCTCCTCCAAAAGAGCTTCCCTGATTAGCTATTGTTCCTATGACCTCATACCTTGCAGCACCAACACTTATTATTTTTCCAACAGGGTTTACACCCTTAAAAAGAGCTGTTTCAACTCCGGAGCCAATAAGGCAGGTAAAAGAGCCCGATTCAATATCCTGTTTACTGAAGTTTCTTCCCTTTGCCATAGTAGCTCCTGAAAATGCAAGGTTATGTTCATCCGTTGCAGTAACTCTGATATTAGGATTTGTTTTATTGGAAGCGTATTTAATTGTTGCGTTTCCAACAGCTGTAGCAGATATAGAAATAATTGAAGGAATCTTGTAGTTCTCTGCAAAACTCCTCGCCTGAGCATAAGAAATATTTCGGCTGTTTAACACTCTGGGTCTTCTCCCGGCATTATCAACCTCAGAAAAAGCAGATCTGACTGAAAAAGAGTTTGCACCCATTTTCCCAAAGTTCTCAGTCATAAGAGCTTTAAGAGAATCTGTAGCGGTCAGAATTCCTACCAATGAGGTAATGCCAATCGCTATTATGAGTATTGTAAGAGATGAACGAAGGCGAGTACTCTTTATTGAACGAAGAGATACAATAAGGTTCTCCCTCATCAGAGGATTAATTCCAAATTTTCGCGCCAGGAGCGCCTTTAGGCCGTTCATAATTACAGGAAGTTGCTGAATAAGTTTGTAAAAGTAGGAAAATCTATCTTAATAACATAAATTTGCACCCGAATTCTATATCAATGAGAAAATTTGAACTAAAAAAGAGTGCCGGAGCGGGAGCTCCAGGCAGAAGAGGCCCATCAGAAGCGGGAGCCGGGAGGTCCGCAGGGTCACCATCAAGAGGTCGCAGTGATGCAAGACCTTACAGAAAATCTGAAACACCGTCTTCTGACAGGCCGTCTTACGGAAAGCCATCTTATGGCAGACCATCGAGCGACAGGCCTTCATTTGGAAGGTCATCATCCGGAAGGCCCTCCTCAGGCAGGCCTTCTTACAGCAAATCATCAGAAGAGAGACCATCATTTGGAAGGCCATCATCAAGAAGGACCTCCGGTGACAGACCATCTTATGAAAGATCATCTTACGACAGACCATCTTACGACAGACCATCTTACGGCAGACCATCATTTGATAAACCTACCAGAATAATCAAAAAGAAACCTGCTACTAAAAAGAGAGAGGATGGATTGGTAAGACTTAACAAATTCATTGCAAATTCAGGCATCTGCTCAAGAAGAGAGGCCGATGAGTATATAACAGCAGGACTTGTTACGGTAAATGGAGTTATTATTAATCAGCTAGGAGTACGCGTTAATCCTGCAGATGACATCAGGTTCAATGGCGAAAGGCTAAAGGGAGAGGAGAAAGTTTACATCGTAATGAACAAGCCAAAAGATTTTGTAACAACTCTCTCTGATCCAAACGCAGAGAAGACTGTTATGGAGCTGGTTGCAGGAAAATGTCCTCAAAGGGTATACCCGGTAGGAAGACTTGACAAGCAGACAACCGGAGTCCTTCTTCTTACAAACGACGGAGAGATGGCAGACAAACTGACACACCCTTCGTACAACAGGAAAAAGATCTACCATGTTGTTCTTGACAAAAACCTTTCCAAGCCCCATTTCGATCAAATACTAGAGGGGCTGGAACTTGAGGACGGAGAGATTCACGCAGACTCACTGTCATATGTTGATGAAGATAATAGCCAGGTAGGGCTTGAGATTCATTCAGGCAGAAACAGAGTTGTAAGAAGAATATTTGAACATCTTGGATATAAAGTCAAAAGGCTTGACAGAGTATACTTCGCAGGACTTACAAAAAAGAATCTGCGCAGGGGGCAATGGCGTTTTTTAACAGAAAACGAAGTCTCAATGCTCAAAATGGGCTCTTATGAATAACGACTCTTTAAAAATTCACAAGTCTGGATTTGTCAACATTATTGGTAACCCAAATGTTGGCAAATCTACTCTTATGAATGCCCTAGTTGGAGAGAAGCTTTCAATAGTTACTGCAAAAGCTCAGACAACAAGACACAGAATTATGGGTATTGTAAACGGGGAGGATTATCAGCTAGTCTTCTCGGATACCCCTGGCATACTCAGGCCCAGCTATAAGCTGCAGGAGAGTATGATGAACTTTGTTGAGACCGCAATAGGAGATGCAGATGTTATCCTCTATGTTACCGATGTGGTAGAGAAAAGTACTAAAAATGAGGAATATATAGAGAAGCTAAATAGAGTCTCCTCACCTGTCATTCTGGTAATAAACAAGATAGACCTCTCCAATCAGGCAGAGCTTGAAACCCTTTATGAAAAGTGGAGGGAGTTAGTTCCAAGAGCTGAGATTTTCCCGGTCTCAGCACAGGAGAAATTCAATGTGTCACCTCTTTTAAACAGAATACTTGAACTTGTTCCCGAGAGTCCAGCATGGTACGATAAAGATTTATTCACAGACAGAAATCTCAGATTCTTTGCTTCAGAAATTATAAGAGAAAAAATTCTTCTTACATATGATAAAGAGATTCCATACTCAACAGAGGTAACAATTGATACCTTTACAGAGGGGCCGGAACTCTATTCGATTGAGGCTGTGATAAATGTAATGAGAGATTCTCAAAAAGGGATTATCATTGGAAAGGGAGGATCGGCAATTAAAAAAGTGGGCACTTTAGCACGAAAGGATATGGAATCCTTTTTTGAAAAAAAGGTTTTTTTGCAGATATTTGTAAAGGTAAATCCGGACTGGAGAGAAGACAAGAGAAAGCTTAAACAGTTTGGTTACATACAAGATTAGAAAAACCCAATTACCAGAATGAGTATCCCCGACCTTGACTACGAACCCGAACTTCAGGAGGAATCAGACGACCTTTCCGAACAATCAGAGAATAGTAAATATGACAAACTCATAAACGAGGGAGACAAAAAGTACAAACTAACAGGTATGTACAAAGACTGGTTCCTCGATTATGCCTCTTATGTTATTCTTGAAAGGGCTGTTCCTCATATTAATGATGGTTTGAAACCTGTACAAAGAAGAATACTCCACTCAATGAAAAGGATGGATGACGGAAGGTACAATAAAGTTGCAAATATCATAGGCCACACGATGCAATTTCACCCTCACGGAGACGCCTCGATTGGTGATGCATTGGTTCAGCTTGGTCAGAAAGATCTTCTTGTAGATTGTCAGGGTAACTGGGGTAACACTCTTACTGGTGATAGTGCGGCAGCTCCAAGATATATAGAGGCAAGACTCAGTAAATTTGCCAACGAAGTGGTTTTTAATAATAAAACCACTGAGTGGATGTCATCATATGATGGAAGAAACCAGGAACCTGTTAATTTACCGGTTAAATTTCCACTACTCCTGGCACAGGGGGTGGAGGGGATTGCTGTTGGCCTAGCCTCAAAAATCCTCCCTCATAATATTAATGAACTTATTGACAGCTGCATAGCATATCTTAACAACAAAGAGTTTACTATTCTGCCGGACTTTCCAACAGGAGGACTTGCAGATTGTACAAAATATAATCAGGGCCTCAGAGGCGGAGTAATAAAAGTAAGAGCAAAAATATCCAAACTGGATAAAAAGACTCTTGCCATTACAGAGATCCCATTTGGACAAACAACCGGAAAACTAATTGAGTCTATCCTTAAGGCAAATGACAAAGGGAAAATCAAGGTCCGCAAAGTAGATGACAATACCTCATCTGGTGCTGAGATTCTTGTTCATCTTCATAATGAAGTCTCTCCTGATAAAACCATTGATGCGCTATACGCATTTACAGATTGCGAAACATCTGTTTCACCAAATTCCTGTGTTATAAAAGATAATCACCCCTGCTTTCTTGGAGTTGATGAAATCCTTAAACATAACGCAGAATACACAAAAAACCTTCTTAAAAGAGAACTTGAAATCAGACTTTCTGAACTAGAGGACTCATGGCATTACACTTCACTTGAGAAGTTGTTCTTTGAGAATCAGATTTACAAAGAGCTTGAGAAGAAAACACAAACATGGAAAGAGCAATTGGACAATATTGAGTCCGAACTTCTTAAATATCAGCATATACTCAGGAAACCTGTTACAAAAGAGGATGTTCTTAAACTGGTTGAAAAACCGGTCCGTAAAATTTCAGTATTTGACATAAAAACACTTGACGAAGCCATCAGAAAGATGGAAGAGGAGATGTCGGAAGTCAAATACAATCTGGAGCACCTCAACAATCATACAATCAAATATTACCAGCAATTAAAGAAAAAATACGGAGATAGGTTCCCCCGGAAAACCACAATCACAAACTTTGAAACAATTGAAGCAACTAAAGTTGTTGCAGTTAATGCAAAATTGTATGCAAACAAAGAGGAGGGTTTTGTGGGAATGGACCTTCGCAGGGACGAGAATGCCGATTTTGTCAGCGAGTGCTCAGATATTGATGATATCATTGTCTTCCTGTCAAATGGGAAATATATTGTAACAAAGATACAGGATAAGGCATTTGTGGGAAAGGGAATTATCCATGTAGGTGTCTTTAAAAAGAACGACGAAAGAACAATTTATAACGCAGTTTACCGTCACGGCAAGAGCGGAGAGTATTTTGTAAAGAGATTCTCAGTAACCAGTATTACCAGGGATAAAGAGTACGATCTTACACAAGGCAAAGATGGGTCACAGATTTTATGGTTTACTGCTAACCCCAACGGAGAGGCAGAAATCCTTAAAGTATTCCTCAAACCAAGGCCAAAACTCAAAAAGCTGATTATTGAATATGACTTTTCAACCCTCGCCATTAAAAACAGAGGCTCAAAAGGTAATGTATTCAGTAAAAATCCTGTTCATAAAATCCAGCTTAAATCTAAAGGGGTCTCCCAGTTTGGAGGAGTATCAATATGGTTTGATACTGATATAAACAGACTTAACACTGACTCAAGAGGCAAGTATCTGGGAGAGTATCTTCCAGGTGACCGGATACTTGCGATATGTAAAAATGGAGAGTACTACACTACCAACTTTGATTTAAGCAACAGATATCAGGGGGATTTGAAAGTTGTTGAGAAACTTGATATTGAAAAAATCTACACTGCAATATACTTTGATGGAGAGCAATCTGCTTTTTACATAAAAAGGTTTCCATTTGAACCCAATGACAATATTGTGACTTCATTTATCTCTGAAAGCCCGGGAAGCTATCTTCTGGATATATGTGATGACAGATATCCTCAGGCAGAGATTGTATTTGGCGGCAGGCACGCAAAAAGAGGAAGTGAAACAATTGATGTAGACTCCTTTATCGCCGGAAAAAGCATCAGGGCAAAAGGGAAAAGAGTTACTGCTTTTGAAGTTGAATCAGTAAAATTTACAGAGCCAATTCAAAAGGAAGAGGAGATTGAAAATATTGAGAATATCCAGGAGGAGACAAGAAATGAATCTGAGAACGATTCACCCACTCTGTTCTAAAATAATATGATAATCACTCTTACAGGTTTTATGGGTGTAGGCAAAAGCACAATTGCCTCAAGACTGGCTTTGTATCTCTACTGCAGGCATAAAGATCTTGACCTGGCAATTGAGGAGGGAGAGGGGGCAACTATTGATGAAATCTTTTCCACTCGTGGAGAACAAGAGTTCAGAAAACTTGAAGAGGAGTATCTTGAAAAGCTAATAAACGGATGTTGTGATAAAGTTTTTGTATTATCCCTTGGTGGAGGTGCCCTTTTATCTCAGAAAAACAGAGACCTTATTAAAAGAAGGACATTCTGCATTTATCTGAAAGCATCATTGGAGACAATAACTGAAAGACTTGTCAAGGCTAAGAAGACAAGACCCCTTGTGAAAGAGAAGTCAGATTCTGAACTCAGATTACATATTGCACAACTTTTTGATCAGAGAAAAACAGGATACGAAAGCGCTGCCGACCTTACAATCAGTGTTGATAATACAAATATCCGGGAAATTCTGTCTGAGATTATGAGTTCTATATAATCTCCTCCCTGAGTCTTATATCCCTTACCCTCAGCTGTATATTGGCAATCCCTCTGTAGTAATTTTCAGCTATTGAATAGCAAATATCAACAGGATTACCGGATTTAAGGTGCTCAAAGTGCTCCGCCCTGTTAAAGGCAATAGCTGAGATATGTCTGTGAGGCTCATTCTCCTGAATCAATTCGAGTTTCAGGTGACCTGAATCAGATCCCACTTTTCTGCCATTTCCGTTATCATAAACATTCTCGGTGATAAAGACCGGCGACATATTCCCCGGGCCAAACGGCTGAAATTGTTTAAGAATTCTGAAAAACTTAGGTGTGATCTGTTTGAATTCAAGATAAGTGTCAATATTAACTATTGGAGTAAGAAGCTCCTTAGTGATTTTATTTCTTACAAAAGTTTCAAATCTTGTGCAAAACTCCTCAAAGTTACTCTCTCTAAGTGTCAATCCGGCGGCATACATATGCCCTCCAAAGTTCTCAAGAAGATCAGAACAACTCTCAATAGCCTCATAAAGGTCAAAACCGGGAATACTCCTGGCAGATCCTGTTATAAAACCATTCGATTCAGTCAATACTATTGTAGGCCGATAGTATGTTTCAACCAAACGGGATGCCACAATACCCAGGACACCTTTGTGCCATAAAGGATTGTAAAGTACTGTCGACTTTCTCTCATGGTAATCAGCTGCAGATGCAGCCATCTCTATCGCAGCCTGAGTTATCTCCCTGTCGATACTCTTTCTGTCATTATTATGAGTATTTATAGTATCACCAATATTCCTCGCCTCGTCATCATTCCTGCTTATCAGAAGGTCAACCGCTGTCTTGCCTGACTCCATTCTACCGGCTGCATTGATTCTGGGACCAATTTTGAATACAATATCGTCAATTGTAATCATATGCTTCTCAAGACCGGAAAGCTTTATAATAGAGAGCAGCCCTTTTCTTGGACTTTCGTTAAGCTGTTTAAGACCAAAATGAGCAAGTATCCTGTTCTCACCTGTCATAAGAACAAGGTCTGAGGCAATACTCACAACAAGCAGGTCCATCAGGGGAATCAATTCAGAAAAATCGATATTCCTTACCTTTGCAAATGCCTGCATAAACTTGAATCCCACTCCGCACCCCGATAGATCATCAAAAGGATATGAGCAATCAGACCTTTTAGGATCCAGAACTGCCGATGCATTCGGGAGCCTTTCGTCCGGAAGGTGATGGTCACACACTATAAAATCAATCCCCAATGTCTGAGCGTACGCTACCTTCTCAATAGCTTTGATTCCACAATCCAGTGCAATTATAAGGGTATAACCATTTTCATGAGCCCAGTCAATCCCTTTGTAAGAGACACCATAGCCCTCATTGTATCTGTCTGGTATATAATACCCGAGATTTTTATGAAGATTTCTGAGAAATGAAAAAACCAAAGCAACAGCTGTTGTTCCATCTACATCGTAGTCCCCGTAAATCAGAATTTTTTCGTTTTTATTAAGAGCTATATCCAGTCTTTCAACTGCCAGATCCATGTCCTTCATCAAGAAGGGATCGTGAAGCTCCTCAAGACTGGGGCGAAAAAAAGACTTCGCCTCTGCAAAAGTCTTTATATTTCTCTGAACCAGCAAATTAGCCAGCGCTTCATCTACTCCCAGATCTTCCGCGAGTTTTCGAACCAGTGCCGGATTCCCCGGCTCCTTTACTATCCATTGCTTATCCAGTGCCATATCTTGACAAAGATAGCTATTATATTTCAAAAACTAGATAAAAAAAGCTACTTTTGCACTTTACCAAAATCTTCAATTGTATGGATTACACAGAACTCAGCGAACAGGAAATAATCAGAAGGGATTCGCTGAAGGCGATGAGGGAATTGGGCATCGACCCCTACCCCGCTGCCGCTTACGAAGTAAATATTACAACAAGCCAGATAAAGGAGCAGTATAACCCTGAAGAGGGAAACCTAAAGGATATATCAATAGCAGGCAGAATAATGACCAGAAGAATAATGGGAGCTGCCGCTTTTATGGAGATTCAGGATGAGAAGGGAAGGATTCAGGTCTATTTAAAGAGAGATGAGATATGCCCGGATGAAGATAAGACAATGTACAATACAGTCTTCAAAAAACTGCTGGACATTGGTGATATTGTAGGTATAAAGGGATATGCATTTATTACACAGGCCGGAGAACTCTCAATCCACGCAAAAGAGCTTGCGGTACTGAGTAAATCCTTAAGAGTGCTCCCTATTGTTAAGGAGAAAGATGGTCAGAAATACGATGAATTCTCTGATCCCGAGCTCAGATACAGAATGAGATATGTAGACCTCATAGTAAACCCTCAGGTAAGGGAGACTTTTATGAAGCGTACTCAGATTATGAATACAATGAGAAGCTTCTTCAATGAGCATGGTTATATGGAGGTTGAGACACCAATTCTTCAGCCTATACCGGGAGGTGCTGCAGCCAGACCCTTTATCACACACCACAATGCTCTTGACATTCCTCTATATCTGAGAATTGCAAACGAACTATATCTTAAGAAACTTATCGTTGGAGGTTATACCGGCGTTTATGAATTTGCAAAAGATTTCAGAAATGAGGGTATGGACCGTACCCATAATCCGGAGTTCACTGTTCTTGAGATATATGTAGCCTACAAAGACTACTTCTGGATGATGGAATTCGTGGAGAAGATGATAGAGAGAGTTGCCCTTACTCTGCATAATAAAACTAATGTCACCCTTTGGGGAAAAGAGATAGAATTCAAAGCTCCTTTTCGCAGGCTTCCTATGTTAGACGCCATAAAGGAGTATGCAGGAGTTGATGTGTCCGGAATGGATGAAAACGAACTGCGCACTGTTTGTGAAAAACTTAATGTTCCTGTTTCCAAAAGCATGGGAGTTGGAAAACTTATTGATGCAATATTTGGGGAGTATTGCGAAGAGCATCTCATTCAGCCAACTTTTATAACTGACTATCCGGTTGAGACATCTCCCCTGACAAAGAGACACAGGTCAAATCCTGCGCTTACTGAGCGGTTTGAACTCTTTGTAAACGGGAAGGAGCTCGCAAACGCATACAGCGAACTAAATGACCCTATTGATCAGCTTGAAAGGTTTAAGGATCAGGTAAAGCTTAAAGACAAGGGAGACGACGAAGCCATGTTCATAGATATGGATTTTGTGAGAGCACTCGAGTACGGAATGCCTCCAACATCAGGAATGGGTATTGGTATAGACCGGTTAACTATGTTTATGACCAACTCAACATCCATTCAGGATGTGCTGTTCTTCCCTCAAATGAGGCCGGAAAAGCAACAAACAAAGGATGAATGACCAACCTATAACATCTCTGCAAAACCAGAGAATTAAAGAGTTTGTATCTCTTGGAACTAAATCTTCTGAGAGGAGAAAATACGGACTATTTATTGTTGAGGGCAGAAGGGAGTCTCTAGCGGCCTGTAAAGCCGGATATCAAATTGAGACCCTTTTATGGGTAAGGGATATGGTTAGTGAAGAATTTGTAAAATCCCTTCAGGCTGTAAGAGTCATTGAGATAACTTCACAAGTCTATGAAAAGGTAGCATACAGAGGAGGAACTGAGGGAGTCATTGCAACTGTAAGACAACATGATTTAAAACTGGATAGGATACAGCTCTCTGAGAACCCTCTCATTATAGTTCTTGAATCTGTAGAGAAACCGGGTAACCTGGGAGCAGTACTAAGAACAGCAGATGCAGCAAAAGCAGATGCCGTAATAGTTTGTGATCCATTGACTGACATTTTCAACCCCAACACTATAAGATCAAGCTTAGGCGGAGTTTTCACCAACCAGGTGGTAGCCTGCTCATCAAAAGAGGCGTATGAGTGGCTGACATTGAATAAAATTCGTATTTTCACAGCCGAGTTACAGGCCTCTGAGTGGTATCACCTCACAGATATGACTACCCCTTTGGCAATTGTAATGGGCACAGAGGCAGAAGGGCTTAAGGAGTTCTGGAGAGAGAGGGCAGATCAGAGGATTAAAATTCCAATGAGAGGAGAGCTTGACTCTCTGAATGTATCTGTCTCTACCGCAATCCTATGTTATGAAGCACTTAGACAAAGAAATTTTAAATAAAAAACAGAGGGAGGAGAGAGATGAAATTTGGTCTATTGGGCGAGTCAATTTCGCACAGTAAAAGTCCGCAATTATTTAAGGCAGGTTATCCGCTGGGAGAACACTCATACGAACTGCTGGATTTTAAATCCGCAAAAGAGGGAATAGAGTACGCCATTTCAAACGGTTTTACAGCCATCAATGTAACAACGCCATTTAAAGATACTGCAGCTGGTCTTGCAAATGCTCTGGATGGATCTTCAAAGAGAGCGTGGGCCTCAAACCTTCTATATTTCAAGAGTGGAAAGATTTACGGATTCAATACAGATTACTGTGGAGTAAAAGATTCCCTTAAAGATTATGTATCAGAGGGAATGAGAGCAGTTATTCTTGGATGTGGAGGAGCCGGGAGAGCTGCTGCAGTAGCCCTTAAAGATATGGGTGTTGATGTTATAATATCAACAAGGGATGAGTTCACAGGAGAGCCCTTTGCATTTGCTGAAAGAATTGGATATTGCAGGATGGACTCCGTAAAAGAGTTTGCAAAAAAATCTCATATTATTGTTGATGCAATCCCTGTCAGGCATTTAAAACTCTCTTCATTCAACTTCAGAGGCAAAGTTGTACTGGAAGCAAGATACAATAACCCTACACTCAAAAGATCAGTTATAAGAGACGGAGGAGAATATATCAGCGGAATCAGCTGGTTGCTTCATCAGGCTATACCTTCATTTAGAATTTTTACAGGAGAGGAGCCGAATATCCATGCTATGGAAATCTTGGCATCTGAATGGTAAATTTTGCTATCTTTGCAAAAGAGTTTAATCACAAATTATGGCATTGAATAAAGTAATGCTTATCGGCAATGCCGGTAAAGATCCTGAGGTGCGCCATCTTGAGGGAGGCTCTCTTCTTGCACGGTTTTCACTTGCAACAACTGAGAGATACAAAGACAAGAACGGAGAGCTACAGGAGCTGACTGAATGGCATAATATTGTATGCTGGAGGTCTCTTGCGGAGAGAGCAGAAAAGTTTGTAAAAAAGGGGTCCCAGCTCTATATTGAGGGGAGACTTCGTTCAAGAAACTGGGAGGATAAAAACGGGCAAGCAAGATACAGTGTTGAGATTGTCGCAGATTCAATCCAGATTCTGGGAAGAAGACAGGATGATAATGCAAACCAGCAGAGTCAGCCTAATATACAGGAAATTATACCCCAGGACGATGGGGATCTACCATTTTAATAAATTAAAACTTTATGAAAGTTGATGTTGTTCTAGGCCTTCAGTGGGGCGACGAGGGGAAAGGAAAGATTGTAGATGTTCTGGCCAAGGGCTATCCGGTTGTGGCCAGATTTCAGGGTGGACCAAACGCAGGACACTCCCTCCATTTTGAGGACAAAAAATTTGTCCTCCACACCATTCCTTCCGGAGTTTTCCGCAAAGGAACACTAAATATTATAGGGAATGGCGTAGTTATTGACCCCATTATTTTCAAAGCCGAGTGTGAAGAGATTGAAGAGAGCGGAGTACCGGCTAAAGAGAGAATAGCTATTTCAAAGAAGGCTCACCTTATTCTTCCCTCTCACAGAATAATTGACGCAGCATCAGAGGCCTCCAAGGGGGCGTCAAAAATCGGCTCCACACTAAAAGGGATCGGCCCTACATATATGGATAAAACCGGCAGGAATGGACTAAGGGTTGGTGATATCCTTGCCGACAATTTCCTTGAACGGTTCAATGCTCTTAAAAACAAGCATATATCTTTCTTAAAGCAGTTTGACTACGAATACGACATTAACGAAAGAGAGGCTGAGTGGCTTGAGGCAGTAGAGTATCTAAAGAGTTTTAATCTTGTTGACGGAGAGTATCTTATTAACGGGCTTCTCTCTGAAAATAAAAGGGTTCTGGCAGAGGGGGCGCAGGGGTCACTTCTTGATGTAGATTTTGGATCATATCCTTTTGTAACATCATCCACAACCACTTGTGCAGGAGCCTGTACAGGACTCGGCATATCTCCATCCAAAATAGGTGTGGTTTCAGGAATTTTCAAGGCATACTGCACAAGAGTAGGAAGCGGACCATTTCCAACTGAACTTAATGATGAAACCGGAGAGGAACTTCGCAAACTGGGCTTTGAATTTGGAGCAACAACAGGCCGCCCCCGCAGAACCGGATGGCTGGATCTTGTAGCACTCAAATACGCTATAATGATCAATGGCGTTGACCAGCTTATAATGATGAAGTCTGATGTAATGGACACCTTTGAAACAGTCAAGGTTGCTACAGGATATAAAGTAAACGGTAAAGAATCAAACGAGGTGCCATTTGACACATTCGCAGAAATTGAACCGGTTTACAAAGAGTTCAAAGGATGGAAGAGAGACCTCACCAAAATAACAGATGAGAGCGAGCTACCATTTGAATTCATGAACTATGTAAGATTTATTGAAAAGGAGACAGGAGTCCCTGTTAAAATAATATCAGTAGGTCCTGACAGAGATCAGACAATCATACGCTCTAATTAACAAAACTAACATATGGAAAACAAAACTGTGCAACTTAGGGAATCAGCGTCCATAAGGTGGCTGGTACTTATATTGGTCTCATTTACGATGTTTGCCTCCTATGTTGCATCGGATGTTTTCTCTCCTCTCCAGACAATACTAGAGAGGCACAACCAGTGGAATCCATCTGAATACGGATGGTTTTCCGGATCATATTCCATTTTTAATGTATTCCTTGGGATGCTCATTTTTGGAGGGATAATACTGGACAGAAAAGGAATCAGATTTAGTGGAACTCTTTCGTGTATATTAATGGTAGGTGGAATAGCCCTGAAGTACTGGGCCGTCTCTAATGAATCACTGCTGGGAAGTACAATCTCATTTTTTGGAAGTGAGTATAAGATGCAAGTTGTATGGGCTGTAGTTGGATTTGGTATTTATGGAGTTGGCTCAGAGGTTGCAGGTATTACAATAAGCAAATCTATAGTAAAATGGTTTAAAGGGAAAGAGCTTGCTCTTGCAATGGGGATGCAACTTTCTCTGGCCAGGCTTGGGTCAGCCGCAGCACTTGCCGTATCACCAATGATTGTATCCTATTTTGGAAATGTCAGCTCATCTGTCCTTTTTGGATTGTCTCTGCTGGTTGTAGGACTGCTCTCCTTTATAATATTTACCATTTACGATAAAAAACTGGATACACAGATAAAAGAGCAGGAGACTAAGAGTGAAGAGAGCTTTAATTTCAAAGATGTTAAAGCAATATTAAACAACAAGGGATTCTGGTTAATAGCTTTATTGTGCGTGGTATTTTACTCTGCCGTATTTCCATATCTGAAATATGCAGCCGGAATGATGGAATTCAAATTTGGAGTAGACCCCAAACTATCGGGGCTTATACCAAGCTTGCTCCCATTTGGTGCAATTGTTCTGACACCTCTTTTTGGGAGAATTTATGACAAAGTAGGCCATGGTGCAGATCTTATGATAGGGGGCTCTGTATTACTCACAACAGTTCATCTCCTTTTCACTTTACCTTTTCTGGACCAATGGTGGGTAGCAATTATATTAATGGTTTTACTTGGAATTGCATTCTCAATGGTCCCATCTGCAATGTGGCCCTCTCTGGCAAAAATCATCCCTGAAAGACAACTGGGAACTACCTACGCATTAACCTATTATATACAAAACATTGGGTTAATGGTGGTTCCGATACTTGTCGGGTATGTACTTAACGAGTATAGTATCATTGGTACTGTTGTAAAAGATGGAGTTGCGGTTAACCGTTATGATTATACTTTAACAATGACCATTTTTACAGCAATATGTTCAATATCAATCATTCTGTCAGTTATTCTAAAATTCACAGACAAGAAGATGGGCTACAGACTACAGCACGCCAATATGGAGAAGAAAAAGCTTGACCTGTAGTTCGCTGGTTTGGGTAAAAGTTTCCCACATCAAAAACTAGCAATAAACTCTCTATCCTTGTCGCTGTAAAACACTGTACCCGCACCGCTGTAACTTGCTGATTACCTAAACATAAGCAATCCACCTGTCAGGTGACCTGACAGGTGGATTGTCTACACATTGATAATCTGAGACTTAGAACCGCACGGGTTTAGCAAAAATCATCTGCCGAATTGCCAACTCAGTCCGGGCGGGCGGGTATCCGCCAAGCCTCCCGCCAAGTTTAAAAGGTGTTTCGTAGTTTATACGGCCGGTTTCCTGCCGGTTTATCTGCCATGTCCCTACCTGAATCACCCACAGCCACTCAGGAACTTTTCCTCCTCGCTCACTTCGTTCGCTGTGGCGGAGGTTCCTTCGTGTCTTGGTTGATTCAGGTAGGGATGAGGAGAACTAAAGGGAAATCTATTTTCTCTTCTTATTAGGCACATCCAGCGCAAGTTGAGGATTTTTATCAGAAGACCTTCCAAGAATAAACGATACAGCTATTGCAATTACTGAGAGCAGAATAAAGAAATACTCTGCATTTACAGCAGATCGCACACCTGCTTCAACAGGATCTGCTACAGACTCTGTTGTTCTTGCAATGATTATTCCAACAACTATTGGCACCAGCAACATTCCCATATTCTGAATCCAGTATATAAGTGAATAGGCAGTTCCCAGATTTTTCTCAGGTATAATCTTTGGAACAGATGGCCACATTGCTGCTGGAACAAGTGCATAGGCCACACCCATTATCGCTATTCCTGCATAACCGAATATCGGATTACCCGGAGCAAACGCAATTATAAGGTGAGAAACAAGCACAAGGAAAGAGCCCAGAATCATAAATCTTGTAGCCTTGCCCTTTGAATCAACCAGAGACCCGAATATCGGGGTAAAAATCATAGTTGAAAATGGAATTAGCGAGACCATAAGAGATGCTATCTCACTGTCAATTTCAAATCTTGGAATTATTATGGTTGTGGCAAACCTCCTGAATGATATAATACATGCATAAAAGAATACACAAAGTAGAGAAACCAGAATAAAATGTTTATTGCCCAGAATTTTGAAAATATCTGAGAATTTAAATTTATCCTCTTTTACAGTCTGTGTATTGTTTCTTTTAGCCTCATCAGCTGTCTGTTTGTCAAATTTGCTATCCATAAGGACAAAGAATCCCCACAGTACAATTGCAATAGACATTAGAATAAGCCCAACAACAGCAGGTTTGCTGGTTTCTGAATAGGGAACATAGCTTTGATTAATGTTTACAAGCCTGGGAACAACAATCAGTGCTGTAGCTGTTCCGAGTCTGGCCAATGCCAGCTGTAATCCCATAGCAAGAGCCATCTCCTTTCCTTTAAACCATTTTGCAATTGAACGGGTTACTGCAACTCCGGCAATTTCACTTCCAAGGCCGAATATTGCACATCCCGCATATGCGAGTGCCAATGATGGTTTTGAAAAGAATTTTCCCATCCATAATGCCAAAGCACTTTGCGAAAAGCTCTCAGAAATAGCATAAACTACTATTATTGAGCCAATCACCATAAGACCCACAAAGAGGGAGCCTGTAATTCTGACGCCCCATTTATCAAGGAGCATTCCGCATATAACAAGGCCTCCCCATACACACAAAAGAGAGTATGCCCCGCCGTAAAAACCATAATCGGATATACTCCATCCGAGGTCAAGCATTTGGGGATTCTGAAAAATGTGGGAGATAGTAGTAAAAAGATCATCAAAGAAATAGGAGGCAAACATAGGGATTGACAAAGCAAGCAGTACAATCCATCTTGCGCTCCTGGAATCTTTCAGTAGTTTAATTGCTGAATTCATTGGGGTTTGTTTTTGAAATTATTATTTGTTCTACTTTTCAATATTTGGTAACTCCAGACCATAGCCTTTCTTCTTGTCTTCTGCCTTAAGCCATATAGCAAGGATAAATGCAAAAACTCCAAGAGATGAGAATATCAGCATTGGTACAGTATAGTCATACTCAAGTGGATTCATAACCCCCTGATTTGTTTTTGCCAGTGCCCATCCAATTAACATTGGGAAAACCATAAGTCCAATATTCTGGATCCAGAATACTACTGAATATGCACTTCCAAGATATCTGTTTTCAACAAGTTTTGGCACAGAAGGCCAAAGAGCAGCCGGCACCAGAGAGAAACTCACACCTAAAAGAACAATAGCAGAGTATGCAACCGGCTTTGTAAAGAGAGCATCCGGAGTAAGTGCAAAAACAAGGTGACAAGCAGTCATGAGAATAGCACCCAGCATGAGCATAGTAGCACCCTTACCCTTTGTATCAAGGAAACCTCCCAGCAGTGGTGTCAGCACCATAGCTCCCAGAGGAAAATATGAGAATATATCGCTAGCCTCTGTATTTGATATGCCAAGTCTGCACTCCAGCATATTGGCTGCAAATTTCTGGAAAGGGAAAATTGCTGAATAGTAAAGTACACAAAGTCCAGATACTATAAGGAATGTTTTACTGGTAAATAAAATTCCCAGGTCACTGATTTTAAATGGCTCCTCAGGCTCATCACCTCTCTCGCCGAGTTGTTTTTCAAGTCTTTTATCAAAAAAGAAATATGCAGTAAAACAGATTAAACCAATCAGAAGAAGAATAACAACAAACAGAACAGGCGCACTTAATTCAGAATAGCTCTCGGCAATTCTGGGAGATATCCTGAATACTGCAAATACCCCAAGTCTTGCTATGGCCATCTCAATACCCATTGCAAGAGCCATCTCTTTCCCCTTAAACCATTTTACAATACCTTTAGATACTGTAATACCGGCCATTTCCACTCCACATCCAAAAATCATAAAGCCTAAAGATGCAAGTTTAGCAGAGGCAGGAAACGAAGTCCACCAGCTACCAAGCCAAACATCCAGACCGGTTCCTGCAAAAGCAGGACTGACAGCATAATACTTCAGTGAAGCTCCTATTACCATTAGACCTCCTGAAAGCAGTGCCGTAGAGCGAACTCCAATTTTATCAAGGATTACACCCGCAAAAATTAAAAAAAGCGCAAATACATTAAGGAAATACTCTGAGCTTGCAAAAGTTCCGTAATTTTCAGGAGACCATCCCCTTTCACTCTCAAGTAAACTTTGCAGCGGAGAGAGTACATCCACAAACATATAGGCAAAGAACATCATCAGGGCAAGAAGAATCAGGACTGACCACCTGACATAAAACTTGTCCTTCAACAGAAGCGATTTTGTTTCCACAGTTAAATATTTTAGATAAGTTAGATTAATTAAGGATTAGCTAAACTATGATTTTTTATCCTATTTGCAAAATAAAGTTTCCCGGCTATCAAATGGGAAATATGTTGTAACTTGCCGTGTTTTTCATAGCAACCCTTCCAACAAACAGGGGGGTTGGTTGTTAATAGAATGTATGGAGCTAAACGATATGAAATATCTTAACAAGATAGATTCACCTTCAGATTTAAAGAGACTCTCTCCGGATCAGTTGCCAGAACTCTGCTCGGAGATCAGAGAGTTCATAATCTCATCTTGTGCCGAGAATCCCGGGCATATTGGGGCGAGTCTTGGAACAGTTGAGCTTACAGTTGTGCTGCACTATCTTTATAAAGCACCTAAGGACAAAATTATTTGGGATGTAGGACATCAGGCCTACACACATAAAATTTTAACAGGAAGACGGGAGGCATTTATCAATAACAGAAAATACAAAGGGATAAGCGGCTTCCCAAAAATCAGCGAGTCTCCTTATGATGCATTTGGTGTTGGCCACTCGTCAACCTCAATATCTGCAGCTTTGGGTATGGCTGTTGCAGCCTCACTTGAGGGAAGCGATGAACAAGTTGTTGCAGTAATTGGCGATGGCGCACTAACAGGAGGTCTTGCCTATGAAGGGCTAAACAATGCAGGTGCCAACAAAAACAATATTCTTGTAATACTAAACGACAATCAAATATCCATTGATCCCAATGTTGGGGCAATGCACAACTATCTGATCAAGTTTACAACTTCCCACTTTTACAATAAAACAAAAAAGAGAGTCTGGAAATATCTCGGTTCAGAAAAACTAAGAGATCTTGCCGGAAAATTTCTTTTCAGCACAAAGGCTGCATTTTTCAAATCCGGCTCCGTATTTGAATCTCTTGGATTCAGATATTTTGGTGTAATAGATGGTCATAACATTGAGCAACTTATGACAACAATTGCTCAGCTCAAAAACATTGACGGCCCTAAATTACTTCACATTGTAACAAAGAAAGGAAAGGGCTACAAACCTGCAGAAGATGATCAGGTGGTATGGCACTCACCCGGTAATTTTGATAAAAACACAGGACTCAGAAAGTCAAACGGATCTGCCGTTGCAGACAGATACCAGGATGTTTTTGGAGAGACTCTTCTGGAACTTGCAAAAATTAACACCAGTATAGTTGGAGTAACACCCGCAATGCCTTCCGGATGCTCAATGAATATTGTAATGAAGGAGATTCCGGAGAGGTCATTTGATGTAGGAATTGCAGAACAGCATGCTGTTACATTCTCTGCAGGAATGGCTGCCAAAGGGCTCCTGCCCTACTGCAATATATACTCCAGCTTTATGCAAAGGGCTTTTGACAGCGTCATCCATGATGTGGCCACACAAAATTTAAAGGTTGTCTTTTGCCTTGACAGAGGAGGTCTTGTAGGTGAGGATGGTGCAACTCACCACGGAGCATATGATCTCTCATATATGAGATGTATCCCCGGTATGACAATAGCTGCACCAATGAATGAGGCCGAGCTTAGGAACATGCTCTATTCGGCACAGCTCCCATCCTGGGGGATGTCAACAATACGGTATCCCAGAGGGAATGGAGAGGGAGTTCCATGGAAGAGTCTGCCTTTTGAAGAGATAATACCGGGTACATCCAGATTGCTGAATGATGGTGAGGGGGTTGCAGTTATTACAATCGGCACAACAGGCAATGCAGCAGCAGAGGCAATAGAGGAGGCCAAGGAGAGAGGGGCAAATCCAATGCATATTGACCTAAGATTTCTTAAACCTTTTGACGAGGATGCTGTTTTAAAAGCAGCAACAAAATGCAAAAGAATCATTACCGTAGAGGACGGAACTATACTTGGAGGATTGTATTCAGCAATTTCTGAATTTGTCGCATCCAGATCACTTAATGTAAAGGTTGAGGGTCTTGGAATTCCCGATCAGTTTATTGAGCAGGGGACAATACCACAGTTAAAGGCCGAGTGCGGGTATGACAAGGAGGGTATTTTAAAATCAATCTTGAATGAGCCATCACACAGATAAAAAACCTATAATCAAAGGCAATCTTATAAAAGGCCTTAAATATAAGCACTTCAAACCGGAGCAAGACAAAAGGAGCAAGGAACTCGACAAATATCTGACCCACCCGGTGTGGGGTCTGCTCTCTTTTATATTTATAATCTGGTTCATATTCTATGCAACATTTACACTGGGAGCCTATCCGCAGCAGGGTATAGAGTGGCTCATGGATCAGGGAGCCGCATATATCCGCGACCATATGGCTGCCGGTTGGTTTAACGATTTTCTCAGTCAGGGAGTAATAATGGGCGTAGGCAGTGTTCTCGCCTTTCTGCCAAATATATTAATACTCTTTTTCTTCCTCTCGTTTCTTCAGGAGACAGAATACCTGCCCAGGGCAGCAACCATAATGGATAAGTATATGCACAAAATTGGTCTCCACGGCAGTTCATTTATTCCTCTGCTGATGGGATTCGGGTGCAATGTTCCGGCTATTATGGCTACCCGCACAATTGAGAGAAAATCAGACCGCATCCTTACAATGTTAATGATACCTTATATACCATGCAGCGCAAGAATCCCAACCTTTTTACTCTTCTCAGGAATATTTTTTCCTGAAAATCAGGTTATGGTTCTAAGCCTGCTATATTTTGGAGGTATTATTACCGGTATAGTTATGGCTATTCTTTTCAAAAAGATTTTTTTCAACTTTGGAATTAAAGACTACTTAATACCCCTCCCCTCATACAGAAAGCCATCACTTAAGCAATCTGTAAAAAGCATGTGGGACGCAGCATCTGAATATCTAAAGAAGATAAGCACAGTTGTTCTGCTTGCAGTTATTATTGTATGGGCTCTTGACTACTTCCCTCTAAAAGATAGAAACAATCCTGATCCTGAGAGAGTCTCCTATCTGGAGCATTTTGGAAGAGTAATTGAACCTACAATGAAGCCACTTGGGTTTGACTGGAAGATGTCTGTAAGTCTTGTCACAGGAATTACAGCAAAAGAGTTTATCATAAGTACGCTTGGAGTAGTATATCAGGCAGAAGAAGATGCATCTGGCAGTGAAATAATGAATACATCATTAATGTCCCGCATAAGAGAAGAGAAAGTATTCAACAAAGCTAACGCCCTCTCTTTTATGATTTTTTCACTCCTCTACATGCCTTGTGTTGCAACAGCTTTCACTATAAGAAAAGAGTCCGGAAGCTGGAAATGGGCAGTTATTTCAATATTCAGCACCATTGCTGTTGCCTGGATAGCAGCATTTTTTGCCTACAGAATCGGCTTACTTGTTTTGTTGTAGACCTATTTTAATATATGCTTCAAATAATTTTTCATTTTTTTTTGCAGATTAATCAAAAACCTATATCTTTGCAGTCCCTAAAATCAAAAGGGAATGAGCAATTAATGCCGATGTAGCTCAGTTGGCCAGAGCAGCTGATTTGTAATCAGCTGGTCGGGGGTTCGAATCCCTCCATCGGCTCTAAGTTTTTTGAACGATTGTAATTATGGGGAGATACCAAAGTGGCCAACTGGGGCAGACTGTAAATCTGCTGGCTTACGCCTTCGTAGGTTCGAATCCTGCTCTCCCCACATTTTTTTATTTGCGGAAGTAGCTCAGTCGGTAGAGCATCAGCCTTCCAAGCTGAGGGTCGCGGGTTCGAACCTCGTCTTCCGCTCATAGTAAGCCAGTGTAGCTCAGAGGTAGAGCGCTTCCTTGGTAAGGAAGAGGTCATGGGTTCAATTCCCATCACCGGCTCTACAAGTGTGTAATAAATTCATTAATATTTAATTTTACTATTATGGCAAAAGAAACTTTTAAAAGGGACAAGCCGCACGTCAATATAGGCACTATTGGCCACGTTGACCACGGAAAAACCACACTGACCGCTGCAATCACCATGGTGCTTGCCAGAAAAGGTCTCTCTGAAGTTCGCTCATTTGATTCAATTGACAACGCTCCTGAAGAGAAAGAGCGTGGTATTACTATTAACACCTCACACGTTGAGTATCAGACTGAAAATCGTCACTATGCTCACGTAGACTGTCCTGGTCACGCTGACTATGTTAAGAACATGGTAACAGGTGCTGCTCAGATGGACGGAGCTATTCTGGTTGTTGCTGCTACTGATGGTCCTATGCCTCAGACTCGTGAGCACATCCTTCTTGCTCGTCAGGTAAACGTTCCTAGAATTGTCGTTTTCCTTAATAAAGTAGATATCGTTGACGATCCTGAGATGATTGACCTCGTTGAGATGGAGGTTCGTGAGCTCCTCAGCTTCTATAACTTTGACGGCGATAACGCTCCTGTTATCCGCGGTTCTGCACTAGGTGCTCTTAACGGAGATGCTCAGTGGGAAGACAAAGTAATGGAACTTATGCAGAGCGTAGACGAATTCATTCCAATTCCTCCTCGTGAGAACGAAAAACCATTCCTTATGCCTGTTGAGGATGTATTCTCAATCACAGGCCGTGGTACAGTTGCTACAGGTCGTATTGAGACAGGCGTTATCAAAACCGGTGAGGAGATTCAAATCATTGGTCTTGGTGAAGAGCCAAAGAAATCAACCGTTACAGGTGTTGAAATGTTCCGTAAGATACTTGACAGAGGTGAAGCCGGCGATAATGTAGGTCTTCTTCTCCGTGGTATTGACAAAAAAGAGATTAAGCGTGGCCAGGTTATCGCAAGACCTAACACCATCACTCCTCATAAGAACTTCAAAGCTGAGATCTATGTTCTTAAGAAAGATGAAGGTGGCCGCCACACTCCATTCCACGACAAATACCGCCCTCAGTTCTTTATCCGTACTCTGGATATCACAGGTGAGATTATGCTACCTGAAGGAACCAAGATGGTAATGCCTGGTGACAACGTTACAATTACAGTTGAGCTTATCTACCCTGTAGCTCTCAACATTGGTCTTCGTTTCGCTATCCGCGAAGGTGGCCGTACAGTTGGTGCAGGTCAGGTTACAGAGATTATCGACTAATTTCATACAACAGAGAGTTAGTCACCCTTCAAAGGTGGCTAACTTTATCTAGGGGCATAGTTCAAGGGTAGAATAGCGGTCTCCAAAACCGTTGATGGGAGTTCGAATCTCTCTGCCCCTGCAAAACCGATGGTTACGCGTCGGTTTTTAACAATCCGGTCGAAGCAGAAAGCTTCCTCTGCCAAGACCGAAAATCAAATAAAGATGAACAAGATAAAGTTGTATCTTCAGGAATCGTACACCGAACTGGTAAACAAGGTTAGCTGGCCATCATGGCAACAGCTTCAGAGTTCAGCCATATTAGTTATGGTTGCATCTCTTATCTTTGCCGGGGTCATTTTTGTTATGGACTTTGGTTTCAGGAACATTATGACAACCATTTACAATCTGTTGTACTAATTATGAGTGAGATCACCAAAAATTGGTATGTCGTAAGAGCTGCCGGAGGCAAAGAGAAAAAGGCCAAAGAGTATATAGAAAGCGAAATTAAGCGTTTGAAGCTTGAGGATAAAATCCTTCAGGTTCTTATTCCTACTGAGAAAATTTACCAGGTGAAAAATGGTAAAAAAGTATCCATGGAGCGCATATTTTTCCCGGGATATATACTTATTGAAGCCATACTCTCGCCCGAGATTCAGCATATAATCCGCGACATTCCTCATGTTTCAGGTTTTCTGACAGACAAAGCATCCAAGGACAATGTCCCTGTTCCGCTTCGTCAGTCTGAGGTTAATCGTATATTAGGTAAGGTTGACGAGCTTGCAGACAGGGATGAGGAGAATATCACTCCATTCATCATTGGTGAATCCGTAAAAGTAGTAGACGGTCCATTTAACGGTTTCGACGGAACTGTTGAAGAGATTGACGAAGACAAAAAGAAGGTGAAGGTAATGGTGAAGATTTTTGGAAGGAAGACTCTTCTGGAGTTAAATTTTGTTCAAGTAGTAAAAGAATAAAAAATCATTAATTATGGCTAAAGAAGTTGCCGCACTCATTAAATTGCAGATTAAAGGCGGTGCAGCTAATCCCTCTCCTCCTGTAGGACCGGCTCTCGGTTCCAAAGGGGTGAACATTATGGATTTCTGCAAGCAGTTTAATGCCCGCACCCAGGATAAGGCCGGTAAAATTCTGCCTGTCATTATCACTGTTTTCAGCGATAAGTCATTTACATTTATTGTAAAGCAACCACCGGTGGCTGTTCAGTTGAAAGAGGCCGCTAAAATCCAGTCTGGTTCTGCTGAACCAAACAGGAAGAAGGTTGGATCAGTGACATGGGAGCAGATCCGTGAGATAGCTACAGACAAGATGCCGGATATGAACGCGTTCACTATGAAGTCTGCCATGTCAATGGTAGCCGGAACTGCACGCAGTATGGGTATCAATGTTACTGGCACATTTCCTGAAGATGTAATTTAAAAAATTCTGCGAAAATGAGTAAGCTGACAAAAAATCAAAAAATAGTATACGCAAAGGTCGATCCATTGAAGCAGTACAAACTTCTGGAGGCTTGCAATCTTGTAAAGGAGATCTCTTTTACAAAGTTTGACGCCTCTGTTGATGTTGCAATGAGATTGGGCGTTGACCCCCGTAAAGCCAATCAAATGGTTCGCGGCGTGGTTTCCCTCCCTCACGGAACTGGTAAAACCGTTCGTGTACTTGTACTTTGTACTCCTGACAAGGAGACCGAAGCAAAGGAAGCTGGTGCAGACCATGTTGGACTAGACGACTATATCGAGAAGATCAAGAACGGCTGGACTGATGTGGATGTTATTATCTGTACACCATCTGTAATGGCCAAGATTGGAGCCATTGGTCGTATCCTAGGCCCACGTGGTTTGATGCCTAACCCTAAGACAGGTACTGTGACAATGGATATTGCACAGGCTGTTAAAGAGGTAAAGGCTGGTAAGATTGACTTTAAGGTTGACAAACAAGGAATTATTCACGCTTCAGTTGGTAAGGTATCTTTTGATCCTCATCACCTGGCAGAAAATGCACTTGAATTCATCAACACAGTTATCAAACTAAAACCTCAGGCGCTGAAAGGTACCTATGTAAAGAGTATATTCATCTCTTCTACAATGAGTCCCGGAATAAATATCGATAGCAAGTCGTTTAGTGCTGCTGAATAATAAATTTGGTTTATGAGAAAAGAAGAAAAAACACAGATTATTGAAAGCTTGGCAGCGCAACTTGAGAAAACACCTAATTTCTACCTGGCAGACATCTCAGGCCTGAACGCCGAGAAGACAGCCCTATTGCGCCGTACTTGCTTCGAAAAGGAAATCAAACTGGTTGTTGTAAAGAACACCCTGCTTCGCAAAGCTCTTGAAAAAAGAGGTATTGAAGAAGTTGAGCTGCTCTTCCCTATACTTGAAGGTCCTTCTGCGGTAATGTTTACAGAGGTTGCAAACACACCTGCCAAACTTATCAAAGAGTTTGGTAAAAAGCACGGTAAACCCGTTCTTAAAGGAGCTTATGTACAGGAATGTGCTTATGTTGGTGAAAACCAACTTGATGCATTAGTAGCAATCAAGTCTCGTGAAGAACTCATCGGAGACATCATTGGTCTTCTACAGGCACCTGTCCGCAATGTTATTTCTGCCCTTGAATCAAGCGGTGGCGGTAAAATTGCAGGTATCGTGAAGACACTATCAGAAAAAGAGTAACAATAAGAAATTAAAAATCATTTAAATATTTACAACCATGGCAGATATCAAAAAATTTGCAGAAGAATTAGTAAACCTCTCTGTAAAAGATGTACAAGAATTGGCAAAAGTTCTTAAAGAGGAGTACGGAATTGAGCCGGCAGCAGCAGCAGTAGCTGTAGCAGGACCGGCAGCAGCAGCAGTAGCTGAAGTAGCTGAACAAACTCAGTTTGATGTTATCCTTAAGTCACCTGGTCAGGCAAAACTCCAGATTGTGAAAGTTGTTAAGGAGATTACCGGACTTGGTCTTAAAGAGGCTAAAGACCTTGTAGATGCTTCACCAAAACCAATCAAGGAGAAAGTATCTAAAGCGGAAGCAGAACAAGTAAAAGCTCAGTTAGAAGAAGCAGGCGGAGAAGTTGAGATTAAATAACTCTACATCCCGTTAAACGGGTATTCATATCAGGTTTAGAGCCCTAAACGGCTCTAAGCCTTTTTGTCGTTATTTTAACATAATTTCAACCAATCCGAATAAAATGTCGCAAACAAATATCAATCAGCGGATTACATTCGCGACTTCAAAATCCCTTCTGGATTATCCCGATTTTCTGGAGGTGCAGCTTAAGTCCTTTAAGGACTTCTTTCAGCTTGACACCACACCTGAAAACAGGAAAAATGAAGGTCTTTACAAAGTATTTCAGGAGATATTCCCTATTACGGACACCCGTAACAGTTTTGTCCTTGAATTTATTGACTACTTTATAGACCCTCCAAGGTACTCTATCGAAGAGTGTTTGGACAGGGGGCTAACCTACAGCGTTCCGCTCAAAGCCAAGCTGAAGCTCTATTGTACAGATCCTACACACGAAGATTTTGAAACAATGATCCAGGATGTATATCTTGGAACAATTCCATATATGACCCCAAGGGGGACATTCGTTATCAACGGCTCGGAGAGAGTAATTGTTTCTCAGCTCCACCGTTCACCTGGCGTTTTCTTTGGACAGAGTCTCCATGCCAATGGAACTAAACTCTACTCTGCCCGTATCATCCCGTTTAAGGGATCGTGGATAGAGTTTGCTACTGACATCAACAATGTCATGTATGCATATATTGACAGAAAGAAAAAACTTCCTGTAACAACTCTGCTTCGCGCTATTGGCTATGAAAGTGACAAGGAGATTCTTGACATTTTTGGCCTTGCAAACGAAGTAAAGGTAACAAAAGCAAATCTCAAGAAGTGCGTTGGCAGCAAATTGGCAGCCAAGGTACTCACTACCTGGAACGAAGACTTTGTGGACGAAGATACTGGAGAGGTAGTTTACATTCAAAGGGTTAAAGTCATTCTGGAGAGAGAGACAACGATTGAGGAGGATCATATTGACGAAATTCTTGAATCAGGAGTAAGTACCATTCTCATTCACAAAGAGGATGTTAATCTTAACGACTTCGCCATTATTGCAAACACACTACAGAAAGATGTCTGCAACACTGGTAAAGAGGCCGTTTACTATACATACCGCCAGCTCAGAAATTCTGAACCGGCAGATGAGGCAACAGCAAGAGATGTTATTGACAAGCTGTTCTTCTCAGATAAAAGGTATGACCTGGGAGAGGTGGGGAGATACAGGCTTAACCACAAGCTTAATATCAACATCCCTGACGAGACCAGAGTCCTTACCAAACAGGATATAATTGAAATCATCAGGTACCTTATACAACTTATTAACTCTAAAGCAATAGTTGATGATATTGACCACTTGAGCAACAGGCGTATCAGAACTGTTGGCGAACAGCTCGCCAACCAGTTTAGCGTTGGTTTATCAAGAATGGCAAGAACCATAAGGGAGAGAATGAATGTGCGTGATAACGAGGTCTTCTACCCTATTGACCTTATCAATGCCAAGACCCTCTCTTCAGTAATCAACTCATTCTTTGGATCGAGCCAGCTCTCTCAGTTTATGGATCAGACAAATCCACTGGCAGAAATGACTCACAAGAGAAGACTCTCTGCCTTGGGTCCCGGAGGTCTTTCAAGAGACCGTGCAGGTTTTGAGGTTCGAGATGTACACTATACACACTACGGCAGGCTGTGCCCTATTGAGACACCTGAGGGTCCAAACATCGGCCTTATCTCCTCTCTTTGTGTATATGCAAAGATTAACGATCTGGGCTTTATTGAGACCCCTTACAGAAAAGTGACGGAAGGATTTGTTGATATGACCGCAAAGGGTTGTATCTATATGAGCGCTGAGGATGAAGAGCAGAAGATGGTTGCACAGGCGAATGTACATATAGCAGAAGATGGTCTTATCACAGATGAAAGGATTAAATGCCGTTACGAGGCAGACTATCCTGTTGTGGACAAATCCAAGGTTGACCTTGTGGATGTCTCTCCAAACCAGATAGCCTCAATAGCTGCATCACTTATTCCTTTCCTTGAGCACGACGATGCAAACCGCGCTCTGATGGGATCAAACATGATGCGTCAGGCTGTTCCGCTTATCCGTCCCGAATCACCAATAGTTGGTACAGGGCTTGAAGGTCCTGTTGTTCAGGATTCAAGAACACAGATTGTTGCAAGAGGCAAAGGTGAGGTGGTTTATGTTGATGCCCGTGAGATTCATGTCAAATATGAGATGACTGAAAACGAGCGTTTTGTAAGCTTTGATCCGGAAGTTACAGTTTACAAACTGCCACTTTACAGAAAAACCAACCAGAACACCTCTATAACCTTAAAACCAATTGTAAGAAAGGGAGAGAAGATTGTACCTGGACAGATTATGACTGAGGGCTATGCCACACAGGGTGGAGACCTTGCTCTTGGAAGAAACCTGAAGGTTGCGTTTATGCCTTGGAAGGGTTATAACTTTGAGGATGCAATTGTAGTTTCAGAAAGACTTTTGAGAGAAGATGTCTTTACATCTATCCATGTTGACGAATATATTATGGAGGTTCGCGATACCAAGCGTGGTATGGAAGAGCTTACATCTGACATTCCAAATGTGAGCGAAGAGGCAACAAAAGATCTAGATGAAAACGGTATAATTCGCATTGGAGCCAATGTTGAGCCGGGAGATATTCTTATTGGAAAGATTACTCCTAAAGGCGAGAGTGATCCTTCTCCGGAAGAGAAACTTCTTCGCGCAATATTCGGTGACAAGGCAGGCGATGTTAAAGATGCATCTCTTAAAGCATCACCTTCACTCAGAGGTACCGTAATTGACAAGAGATTATTCTCAAAAGTTGCAAAAGAGAACTCAAAAAGAGGTAAGAGTACATCCAAGAATCAGCTCCAGCACGCCGAGGAAAACTTTGATCGAAAAGCAGCTGCTCTGCGTCAGACATTCCTCGCAAAATTGATGGAACTTCTTAACAATAAGACATCAAACGGAGTAAGCGACCTTTACGGAGTAGAACTTATTACAAAAGATCAGCCGTTTACATTTGAAGCATTGAATTCTCTCTCATATGAGAATATCAATCCTGCAAAATGGACAACAGATAAAAACACTAACACACTAATTAAGCAATTAATCAATAACTACCTTATTGCACATAAGGAGTATGATGCAGAGCTTAAGAGAATAAAATACAATCTCACAATTGGAGATGAACTTCCAACCGGAATTATGCAGCTTGCAAAGGTTTACATTGCCAAGAAGCGTAAAGTTCGTGTTGGAGACAAGATGGCAGGAAGACACGGTAACAAAGGTATTGTTGCTAAAGTCGTTCGTGATGAAGATATGCCATTCCTTGAAGATGGTTCAGTTGTGGACATCGTACTAAATCCTCTGGGTGTACCATCTCGTATGAATCTGGGTCAGATATACGAAACAGTTCTGGGATGGGCAGGTCAGAAGAATGGCAAAAAGTTCAGTACACCTATTTTTGATGGTGCAACACTTGACGAAATCACTGCAGAGACAGATAAAGCCGGAGTTCCAAAATATGGCAAAACATATCTGCGTGACGGAGGTACAGGTGAGATGTTTGACCAGCCGGCTACAGTTGGAGTGATTTACATGCTCAAACTAGGCCACATGGTTGATGACAAGATGCACGCAAGATCAATAGGACCATACTCCCTTATTACTCAGCAGCCGCTGGGAGGTAAGGCTCAGTTTGGTGGACAGCGCTTTGGAGAGATGGAGGTATGGGCACTGGAGGCTTTTGGTGCTGCCAATATCCTGCAGGAAATTCTCACAATCAAGTCAGACGATGTAACTGGTCGCTCAAGAGCGTACGAAGCAATTGTTAAGGGAGAGACTATGCCTCAGCCGGGCATACCTGAATCCCTGAATGTGCTTCTGCACGAACTTCGCGGTCTGGGACTCAGTGTCAATCTTGACTGATCTAAATTAAGTATTTGAACATTTGAAAAGAGAATAATATGTCTTTCAAAAAAGAGATAAAGGTAAAGAGCAATTTCAGCCAAATTTCCATTGGTCTTGCATCTCCTGAGGAGATTCTGGAGAGATCTTCTGGTGAAGTGCTTAAACCGGAAACTGTTAACTATCGTACATATAAACCGGAGAGAGACGGACTTTTCTGTGAGCGCATTTTTGGTCCATATAAGGATTATGAGTGTCATTGCGGAAAATACAAGAGGATTCGTTATCGCGGTATTATATGCGATCGTTGCGGTGTAGAGGTTACAGAGAAGAAGGTCAGGCGCGAAAGAATGGGACACATAACACTAACTGTTCCTGTGGCCCACATATGGTACTTCCGCTCAACTCCAAACAAAATAGGATATCTGCTTGGTATACCTTCCAAAAAGCTGGAGGGGATTATATACTATGAAAGGTATGTAGTAATTCAGCCAGGTATACTTGCACAGGAGGGAGTTCGTACAAACGACTTCCTGACTGAGGATGAGTATATGGAACTGCTGGACAAGCTTCCAAAAGAGAACTCGATGCTTGACGATGACAATCCTGACAAATTCATTGCAGGAATGGGAGCAGAGGCTATCCTCAAAATGCTTGAGAGAATTAAACTCGATGAGCTTTCATACGAATTGCGTCATAAAACAGAGAATGAAACATCTCAGCAAAGAAAAGCAGAAGCACTTAAAAGATTAAGTGTTGTTGAGGCTTTTCGTGAATCAAAAGAGGTTAACAATCCTGAGTGGATGGTATTAAAGGTAATCCCTGTAATTCCACCCGAGCTGAGACCACTTGTTCCACTTGACGGAGGTCGTTTTGCAACATCTGACCTTAATGATTTGTACAGAAGGGTTATTATAAGAAATAACCGTCTGAAAAGACTCATCGAGATTAAAGCTCCGGAGGTGATTCTCAGAAACGAAAAGAGGATGCTCCAGGAGGCAGTTGACTCACTGTTTGACAATTCAAGAAAATCAAACGCGGTTAAGACAGAGGCAAACCGTACACTTAAATCACTTTCCGACTCACTAAAAGGAAAACAGGGAAGGTTCCGTCAGAACCTCCTGGGTAAGAGGGTTGACTACTCGGCCCGTTCCGTAATTGTTGTTGGACCGGAACTTAAGATGCACGAATGCGGCCTTCCAAAAGATATGGCTGCAGAACTCTTCAAACCATTTGTTATCCGTAAGCTAATTGAACGGGGAATTGTTAAAACCGTTAAGTCTGCAAAGAAAATCGTTGACAGAAAGGATCCCGTAATATGGGATATTCTGGAGAATGTAATGAAGGGCCATCCGGTTATGCTTAACCGTGCTCCTACCCTTCACAGACTAGGTATACAGGCATTCCAGCCAAAACTAATAGAAGGTAAGGCAATTCAGCTCCATCCACTATCTTGTACTGCGTTCAACGCTGACTTTGACGGTGACCAGATGGCTGTACACTTACCACTGGGTAATGCTGCAATTCTGGAAGCTCAGCTATTGATGCTGGGTTCACACAATATCCTTAACCCTGCTAACGGTGCTCCTATCACGGTCCCTTCACAGGACATGGTTCTTGGCCTGTACTACATTACCAAGATCAGACCAGGCGCAAAAGGAGAAGGGAGAAGATTTTATGGCCCTGAAGAGGTTATCATAGGATACAATGAGAAGAGTGTGGAACTCCATTCAGAGATTGAGGTAAGACTTCCTAAAGTTATGTCAGATCCATCTTTGGGTTACCATATGGTAAAGACAACAGTGGGAAGAATACTCTTTAATCAGGTTGTACCACCGGAGGTAGGTTACATAAATGAAATCCTTACAAAAAAATCTCTTAGAGATATCATCAGTAATGTTCTTAAAGTCTCAGGTGTAGCCAGAACTGCACAATTCCTTGATGACATCAAAGAGATTGGATATACAATGGCTTTCAGAGGAGGACTATCGTTCAACCTTGAAGATGTAATTGTTCCGGAAGAGAAACAGACTCTGATTGAAGATGGATACAAGCAGGTTGAGAATATTATGTTCTCATACAATAATGGTCTTATCACCAACAATGAGCGTTATAATCAGATAATTGACATCTGGACAACAACCAACTCAAAGCTTACAAATATTGTAGAGAAGAGGATTGCAACAGATAAACTTGGATTCAACCCTGTTTATATGATGCTCCACTCCGGTGCCCGGGGATCAAAAGAGCAGATTCGTCAGCTCTCAGGTATGAGGGGTCTGATGGCTAAGCCTCAGAAATCAGGAGCTTCATCTGCCGAGATTATTGAGAACCCTATACTTTCAAACTTTAAAGAGGGGTTGTCTGTTCTTGAGTACTTCATTTCAACACACGGTGCCCGTAAAGGTCTTGCCGATACTGCTCTTAAAACAGCAGACGCAGGTTACCTTACCCGTCGTCTGGTGGATGTCTCTCACGATGTTATAATAAACGAAGATGACTGCGGTACACTCAGAGGTCTGGTTGCAACAGCAATCAAAAACAAAGATGAAATTGTAGAGTCGCTCTATGAAAGAATTCTTGGAAGAACCTCTGTTCACGACATTTATAATCCACTTACAGGTGAAAAGATAATTGAAGCCGGAGAGCAGATTACAGAAGAGATCGCTGAACTTATTCAGTCCCTTCCTATAGAACATGTAGAGATACGCTCCGTACTTACTTGCGAATCCCGTAAAGGTGTTTGCGCTAAATGTTACGGAAGGAACCTCGCTACCGGAAGAATGGTTGAGAGAGGAGAGGTAGTTGGAGTTATTGCAGCCCAATCAATTGGGGAGCCCGGTACACAGCTTACTCTTCGTACATTCCACGTGGGTGGTACTGCATCAAGTATCGCCTCTGAAAATGAGATTATTGCAAGGTACGAAGGAAAACTCGAGTTAGAAGAGCTGCGTACTTTGACAAAAACAGATCAAATTGGAGAAAAACAGGTAATTGTTATCGGCCGTACCGCAGAGATGAGGATTGTTGATGTCAATACCGGAATCACTCTTTACAATCATAACATCCCATACGGAGCAACACTCTATATGAAAGATGGTGACCTTGTGAAGAAGGGAGACAGAATTTGCGAATGGGATGCATACAATGCTGTAACCATCGCTGAGACTGACGGTAAAGCCATGTTTGACTCTCTTATTGAGGGTGTAACATACAGAGAAGAGGCTGCTGATGAGTATTCACTACACAAAGAGAAGGTGATTATTGAATCCAGAGATAAATCTAAGAATCCAACCATTAGAATTGTTGAGGATAAGATTGAACTTAAGCAGTACAACCTTCCTGTGGGTGCACATATAATGGTTGAAAACGGGCAGAAAATCAAAGCCGGTGACATACTAGTTAAGATACCTAGAGCCATCGGTAAATCCGGTGACATTACAGGAGGTCTTCCTAGAGTAACCGAACTATTTGAAGCTCGTAATCCATCCAATCCAGCTGTTGTTACCGAGATTGACGGAGAGGTTCTGATGGGTAAGATTAAGCGTGGTAACAGAGAGATTATTGTCCAGTCCAAGAGTGGAGAGAAGAAGACATATACTGTTCCTCTTACCAAACAGATTCTTGTTCAGGAGAATGACTATGTTAAGGCAGGAATGCCTCTCTCTGAAGGTGCTATATCACCTACGGACATTCTGGCAATTCAGGGCCCGACAAGAGTTCAGGAGTATATCGTGAACGAGATCCAGGAGGTTTACAGAATGCAGGGTGTTAAGATCAACGACAAACACTTTGAAATAATTGTTCGCCAGATGATGAGAAAGCTTGAGATCGTAGATCCGGGCGATACTCGCTTCCTGCCTGAACAACTTGTTGACAAGTGGGAGTTCATGGAGGAGAATGACACCATCTACGACAAAAAGGTAGTTCTTGATGCCGGAGATTCTGCTGAACTTAAACCGGGAATGATTGTAACCGTTAGAAGACTAAGAGAAGAGAACTCTACACTCAAACGCCGCGACCTTAAAACAGTTGAGGCAAGAGATGCAATTCCTGCAACATCAAACCAGATATTGCAAGGTATTACCAGAGCAGCTCTCCGTACAAACAGCTTTATGTCAGCCGCCTCCTTCCAGGAGACAACAAAGGTTCTGAGCGAAGCTGCAATATTCGGAAAGAAAGATACTCTGGAGGGTCTCAAAGAGAATGTCATCTGCGGACACCTTATTCCTGCAGGTACCGGTACAAGGGAATTCGACAGAATGGTTGTAAGTTCTATGGACGACCATATGAAACTTATGAGAAGCAAGAAAGAGTAATTCAATTGAATTTTCTGTATAACAAAGAGGCCAACTAAAAATTACTTTTAGTTGGCCTCTTTTTTGTGCTTATACCCTAAAGCAATTAAGGCATATCCAGAATCTCGTAATAACCGCCGAATGAACCGGCGTCAACAACAAAGGCAACTACAAATAACAGCTCTTTGCCATTTACCTCACATTCTGCTAAATATCTTGGATCCCAGGAAACCATACCATAAGAGGAGTGGTTATAACCCATTGGCTGTTTAGCAAATCCAATCTTACCATTATCAAGAGTGAACTCAATTGGGTAATTTTTGTAATAACAGTCAGGAAGTCTGTAGTAATTTGCTTCAGCAGCCTTCTGAACAACCTGTGGCCATGACTCCTCAAAGAACTCAGATGTAAATGTTCCTGTTCCAATTGTCTGGAAAGTAAGTTTTCTCTGAGCTGTAACAGTTATTGCCTTGTTACCACCTTTTGAGACATCTGCATCATTGGTTATCGTAAGCTTAATATTATAAGCCTCTCCTCCAAATTTTGTTATATCATCGTATGTAAAGGTGATAATTGATTTATTTTCACCCGCAGCAAAATCAAAAGCCTGTTTGCTTGGGGTGAATTTACCTGCTGTTCCTGTAATTGTAACAGGAATTGAGGCTGCATTTTTTGTGTTACCTCTCCACATCTCCACCTGAAACTTATTGTTGTCAGAGGCCACCATCATATATTTAACAATAGTTGACGGAAAAGATGCCTCTACGCCATCACCCAATTTATAAATGGTCCTCTCCGGTTCACAGGCCGATGCTAGAAATAATATTCCAATTGCCAGTAATAATATCTTTTTCATATTTTCTCCAATTTTAATTTATCGGTTATTTCTGAGGCGGATTTTGATCCTTGCCTGCGTCCATATTCTCATTTCCATCAAACTCAGCCTGAGGTATCCAAAGGATGAATGCAGGTGATGCCGGATTTGTGTTTATGTTTGCCAGCTGCAGCGGGTGATTTGAGCCTTCAAAATTCCTCTTGAATCCAAGGCCTAATCTCTGCAGATCATGAAGTCTGGGAACCTCACTCCACAACTCAACCCTTCTCTGGAATAAAATCTCATCCATAAGAGTTACAAGTCCTGCAGTTGTGCTTGCATTGTAAGATTTACTATCTGTAAAGTTAGCCAAACGAGTGGCATAATTTGAATCCCTCTTTGTACCAACTGATGCAAGATGCTGACGAGCCTCAGGAAACTGCTGTAGATGACAGGCAGCCTCGGCAGCTATCAGTGCCATCTCCTCCTCTCTCATCAATATATGGTCTCCGGTCTGAGCAGCAACATCAATATATCCCAGTTTAACCTGACACCAAGAACGTTTTGAACCATTAACAGTTCCAGCTGCTCCCCACTCAGCCTGAGGTAGCGGAGCAGTCCACCACTGTTTCCTCTGGTCTGTATCAGGAATTTGAGCATAGAGCCATGAAGATATCAGGTGTCTGGCCTTTGAATATGTTCCCTTACTATCTGCATCCATATGAGAGTAAATATCCCAGATACCCATTGACTGATCTGTCTGGATACCCAATCCCCAAAGAACATTCTTCTTTGAAATATCATTAACCCTCTTTACATCATTAAAGTCAGCAATCTGAGCAGAGCCCTCCATTGCTTTTTTAGAAAATGTCAGTGCAGTAGGATAATCCTTCTGAACCAAAGCGTGTCTGGCTTTAATACCATAAGCAACATATTTATCAATATGCGATTTGTGCATCTGAGCTACTGTTGTCCCCTCAAGAAGGGCAATAGCTTTATTGATATCTTCGTTAGCCCTGTCGTAAACCTGTTTAACAGTCCCTCTCGGATTTCCCACGGAACCGGCAATTGTAGGCTCTGTATAGATAGGAACCCCCGGTTTGGTTGGATCATTCTGCTGATAGCTCTGTACAAGCCACATATAGGCAAATGATCTTAAAGCATAAGCCTGTCCTACTACATAATCTGCAATCTTTTTATCTCCCGGAATCTTACCCTCCTGAGCAATTATATAGTTTGCATTAGAGATTATTGTGTAGAAGAAGTTCCAAATTTGATACTGGTGGCCTGCTTTACCTGTATAGTCACCCCAGGTGTCAAAGCCATAGTCATACCAGAACCATCCGGATCCGGAACCATCCATAGGGTGATCTTCACCCATAAGGTCAAATACAAGTATGTATGCAGGTAGTCCGCCATTTTCATCGTTCCATGCAGATCCCCAGCCTCCTGTATAGAGGACTCTGTAGATTCCGTTTAAAGCTGTAAGTGAGTTCTGAGCATCCGCAAAAATCATTGTTCCGGATACCTGGTTTGTAGGGTCTGTATTCAACTCCTCCGAACAACTGCTAAGAGAGAGAACCCCAATTATTGCAAATAAAAATAATAATTTTTTCATCATATATCCGTATTACTTAAAATTTGATATCCAGTCCCAGTGACATGGTCTTTACAGGAGTGTAAGAGAATCCTGTGCCACCGGTGAAGTTATACTGAGGGTCCATACCCTTAAGAGCTGTAAATACATGCAGATTGTCTGCTGTAAATGCAAGTCTGAGTGATTGAAGTTTCAATGATCTTGCCCATTTTGAAGGTAGAGTATAACCAAGGGTTATATTTCTGATTGCAAAATACGAAGCGTCAAGAAGCTCATCTGAAGTTCTTGTAATCCTTGCAGAGCCGTTAGGGTCGATTCTTGGAATTTCAGCCACATCACCCGGATTTTTCCAAGCCTTATTTAGCCTGTCAACATGGGCTGCCTGACCTACATATGTACTGTATAGCAATGAGTTATAAACGCCGTCGAGCATTTTACCGCCAATAGAGTAAGTAGTAAGAATACTCAAATCAAAACCTTTATAACGAAAATCATTTGACAGTGAACCATAAAGAACAGGAATACGATTACCTGCAACATCTCTGCACTGTAAAGCTTTTTGATAGCTGCTGGTGATATACTTCTCTCCCCTCTCACCATTTGTCTCATCCCATACCCAGTAAAGCTTGTTACCGGTTGCAGGATCAACGCCGGCAGATTCTGACAGGTAGAAAGAGTTAAGAGCTTCTCCCTCTTTAATAATATAACTGCCAGAAATAATTTCAGGTTTATCTGCGAGATTGAGGACTTTATTTTTAACAGTAGATCCCATAACTGTCATATTCCAGTTAAAGTTGGCTTTTTTAATCACATCAATCAACAAGCTAAGCTCAAAACCACTGTTAACCATTTTGCCAATATTCTTTGAGTATCCATCAAAACCGAGAGAGACAGCCATAGGGAAATCCATTAGCATATCATCTGTAATTCTATTATAGTACTCAGCAGAAATTGAAAGTCTGTCAAAAATCCTTCCCTCTAAACCAATATTGAAATTGTTGTTTTTCTCCCATTTTAGGTCAGCATTCTCAAGCGAGGTTACAATAGCCCCCGGGAATGACTGGTTAGGATAGGCAAGTGAATAGAAGGCCTGCCATGCATAGAGAGACCCAATATTATCATTACCCTGAACACCATAAGATGCTTTAACTGTTAAGTTATTAAGCCAATCTATACCCTGCATAAAGTTCTCCTGAGATAATCTCCAGCTGGCACCAACTGACCAGAAATCTCCAAATCTAACCTCTTTTTTAAATCTGGAGGTTCCGTCTCTTCTGTAACTGGCAGAGAAGTAATATTTATCGTTAAAATCGTAGTTCAAACGGGTAAAATAAGATTCTATAGCGTAGTTATTTGTATAAGAACTTGCATTGCTTACTGTAGTTGCTGCATCAAGTTCATATAATCCGCCAAAAGGGAATCCGGTCTTTTCACCATACAAATACTGATAGTTATATTTGTAAAATTCGTGACCAGCCATAAAATCAATGTGGTGATTTCCAAAAGTTCTGTCCCAATAAAGAATCTGGTTAAAAGTATAGCTGAAAGTTCTGCCGTCAGCTACAGCAAGCATACCATTGGTTGATTTACCGTTACCAAAATTAGGATTCCAGTATGTCTTTGATTTATTCATTGCATAGTCAAAACCAAAATTGGATGTAAGTTTTAACCCCTTAAGAGCACCCTCTTTCAGTCCGCCTATCTCAACAAATGTCCTTCCGCTCAAGTTATCTGAAAGTCCAAGATATTTGTCCTCTTCAAGGTTTGCCAAAGGATTCCATCCCGCACTTGCACCTGCAGGTCTGTCTTCACCCCAGTCGTACAGAGCTTTGCCACTTTCATCATAAACAGTATTACCACTTGCATCTTTCTGATAAAGCGGATAAATTGGAGACATCAACATAGCACTGTAAAATACATTAGAGTATGCAGAGCTGCTTGATGCAGCTGTTCCAAGAGTTGTACTGTTTGATGTATTACCTGCAAAGTTTACATTCAGGCCTGTTTTAAACCAGTCAGTTACTTTTGAATCTACATTTGCTCTTCCTGAGAAACGCTCAAATGATGTAGATTTTACAAGCCCCTCCTCATCCAGATAACCCAGAGAGAACATATAATTTGTATTGTTTGTCCCTCCTGAAACATTCATCTGATACTCCTGGCGAAGCGGTCTTACAGCTGTTGCATTATCAAGCCAGTCTTCACTCCAGAGCAGAGATGTTCCACTGTGTATTTTACCGGTTGAGTGGTCAATCAGGTCACCGGCAGCTCTTGAGAATGGATTGTATTGCATATTTGCACCAAAAATCTTCTCCCCACCGGATACCATCTCCTGTAGAGCAAGAGCTCCTGCACTACCTGTCGGAGTGCCATTCTGGATAAGCCTGTTTTTAAACATATAGTAAACATCCTCTGTCCACTCGTATGCATCTAGGGTTTCGTATCTTGGGATTGCTCTTGAAGAGACTCCCCAGTTTCCTTTGAATGCAACAGTGACTTTACTCTCTTTACCCTTTTTGGTAGTAATCATAACAACACCGTTAGCACCACGGGCACCATAAAGGGCACCTGCAGAGGCATCCTTAATTACTGTGAGTGACTCAATATCGTTAGGATTAATCGCATTAATGGCTCCATCGTATGGTATACCATCAACAACATATAGCGGAGAGGTAGATGCACTCATTGATCCAAAACCGCGGATTACAATAGATGCACCTGCACCTGGCTGACCCGATCCTGATGTTGACTGAACACCCGGAGCCATACCATCAAGTGCCTTTGTAACGTTAGCAACTGTTCTCTTCTCAAGCTTTTCTGATTTTACAACCTGAGCAGAACCTGTAAAGGACTCTTTTTTGGCAGTACCATATGCTACGACCATTACATCCTCCAGTGCTATTGCACTGCTTGCCAAAGCTACATTAATAACTGTTCTGCCGCCAATAGCAACATCCTGACTCTGGTATCCAATTGAACTTACAGTTAGCGTTCCTGTACCTGGAGCACTTATTGTAAATTTACCATCCACATCTGTGGAAACTCCGGTTACAGTTCCTTTGACCATCACTGAGGCAAAAGGAATAGGTTCTCCTGTACCGGCGTCAGTTACAGTTCCGGTAATAGACAAGTTCTGGGCAAATAGTGTACTTGCCGCAAAACAGATTAGAACCGTTAAAATCAATCTGACTTTTTTCATTTAGTTAAGTTTTGATTAATAAAAGTTAATTAAAGGTTTAGTTTTATAATCTAAATTTAGAAAAAAATTGCTTTTTCTACAAATTAAATCACATAGTGTAATAATTTATCAGAAAAAACGAGCGCAGCAACTATGCAACGCTCGTTCAAATCTATAAAAAATAATCGAAATCTACACCCTAATGTTTAACTTCTACCATAACCGGTGGGGCCAGTTGATTAAAAGTTAAAGGATTAAAACTTTTTGTATAAAACTGGGCTCCTGCTTCAGTTTTCTTTACATCAAGCCTGACAAATTCGTCAAAATTATAAGGGTCATTAGGTATTGGGGTGAGCACTCCGTTAACATATTCAGAGACCCTTGCATTATGCGCAGTCCTGAGAATCCGTTTAACGATATGCTCTCTGCTTGGCGAATTATAGTACTGTCTGTTATCAATCATACAGCTGGAGCTCTCCGGCCTCCAAACACCATAAGTAAAATAGTATCCACCCTCGTGTGCTGTGACAGCGTATCCAGCTTTAGCAACAAAATGTTTCCATTTAATATTATTAAGGTCAGATGTAAGGTCTACATTAGGGTAGAAACCATATTTCACCCAATTCTGAAGTGATGTTTTCTCGCTCTCTGTAATAGTTTTATCCCTGTTTGCAGATGTTACATACTCATCTGCAAGTCTGCCAAAACCGTGTCCTCCGGCTTCGTGGTTCACTATACTTTTATAATGATAATTGGACCTGGTGTCTCTGCTGTTTGGGCAAATTGCCAATGCCCTGCCGTCACTGAACATCCAGCAGGTTCCGGCATATCTGTCCTCGTTAACAACCAATACTACAAGTGTATTCTGAAGTTTACCCTGTATCCCTGAATAATATGGGTTAGTATCCTCCATCCCCTCAACATTAACAGAGACAAATTCAAACACCTTTTCATCATCTGACTCCATGCTTGATCCACCCTTAAAAACAGTGCTGAATGCTGTCTCTTTTACTATTCCCTTGTCAAGCTGTGTTGCACCGCTATCCTTTGAATAGGCAGCAAGTTTATAAACTCTGAAATATTGCTTGTATGATTTGTAAGGTTCAACAGAGAAAAATGCTTCTATCCCCTCATTCATATCCTGATCAAATTTTCCTCCGTCAACAAAATCAGCAATAGTATAGCCATCTCCAACAAAAACTATCTCATTCGCAATAAGACCATTTGTATTGAAAAAGGCAACCCGGGACTCTCCGTTGGCATATCCACCTTTGGTTCCTGTTGTAAAAGTGAATGCAGATGATACCGTTTTTGCACCATATGAGTCAGAGGCTGTAACTCGCCAGTAGTATTTAGTGTTTTCCTTTAGAAGTTCCGGGGTTGAATATTTGGTTAAAGTATCTGTACTGAATTTCTTAGTTAGAGCTCCTTCTGGGAAATTCGCAGATTCAGAAAGTTCTATGTCGTATTTAACCTGATCCTTATCTGTGTCAACTGACTTTTCCCAGCTAAATTCAAGTATTCTTGGGATATTTGTAAGATTATTCTGAGGGTGAATAGGTGACACAGGTGCGGGCGGAGAATTAACGCCCCTTTTTTGAAATATTTTAACAATCTTTGTTTTCCCTGCGTATTTAAATTCAACATCAACAGATCTGTCTTGTCCGGTATTTTCAACAACAGTGAGATTTAACTGACCATTCCCAAAACCTTTGAGGATATCTGAAGTAATCCAGCTAATATTTGCTGGTATTACTAACTCCCAATCTGTATTCGAAGATATGACCAAAGATTTTGAAGATTGAATTTTTTCAAAGCTTATG
>WARP01000734.1_pt1 | contig 49382 bp, 39 predicted proteins | sample 4769151 | NCBI WGS metagenome assembly WARP01 (sample SAMN08893023, study PRJNA449175) | gut metagenome | isolation source: rumen sample fed with dry roughage | host: cow | place: India: Nagpur | collected 2016
AGTAACATGTAATTTATTTTTTATATAACAGAATTGTTATTTGGCGAAACATAAATGTTTTATTATCTGTTATATTGTTTATTATATTTTTTTATTTAATTAAATCAAAATTACATATTTTTTTGCAGTTATTATAATCCTACACATTTTACCAACTGTTTAGCTAGCAACTTAAGTTGCTTTAAGAAAAGAAAATTCTTATTTTTGCCAAATTGAATATTTTATATTAATCTACTAATATTTACAACAATGAACAAGTTGATCAATCTTAATCAGATCATTGGAAAGTTAAAGGACGGAATGACCATAATGGTAGGAGGCTTTTTAACCAACGGCGGGCCCAACCAAATCATGGATGCCATTGCAGAATCTGGTGTTGGCTCCCTTACGCTGATTTGCAATGATGCTGCTTTTGCAGATAAAGGTCTGGGGAAATTGATCAGCAGTGGTAAGGTTAAGAAGTTGATAACTTCATATATCGGTTCAAATACTTCTGCAGTCGATTTTATGAACGAAGGCAAATTAGAGGTGGAATTTTCCCCCCAGGGTACACTTGCCGAAAGGATCAGGGCTGCGGGTGCCGGACTTGGTGGGGTTTTGACACCGACAGGTTTGGGCACAGTAGTACAAAACGGAAAGCAAGTTCTAAATATTGACGGAAAAGATTTTATCCTGGAAAAACCTTTAAAGGCTGATATCGCTTTTATTGGAGCTTCAATCTCAGACAAAGCGGGGAACCTTTACTATAAAGGCACAACCCGTAATTTTAATCCTCTGATGGCAATGGCTGCACAGGTAGTAATTGCTGAGGTTGGTGAATTGGCCGAAACAGGAAGTATTGAGCCGGAAAATATTCACACTCCAGCAATCTTGGTTGATTTTATATTCACTAAATAATTTTATTGATATGTCTCAAACAGCAATGATCAGAGTTCGGATGAGCTCACATGATGCCCATTATGGAGGAAACCTGGTTGACGGGGCTAGAATGCTCCAACTATTCGGGGATGTAGCAACTGAATTGCTTATCCGTTACGATGGCGACGAAGGGCTTTTCCGGGCATACGACAGCGTTGAATTCCTGGCACCGGTATATGCCGGCGACTTCATAGAAGCTACAGGAGAAATCGTATCGGCAGGAAATACCTCCAGGAAAATGGTATTCACAGCAAAAAAAGTAATTGTGCCAAGGGCTGATATATCTGCCTCTGCTGCCGAGCTTCTCGAAGATCCCATTATTGTATGCAGGGCGAGCGGTACTTGTGTGACACCAAAAGATTGTCAACGAATTAAAAAATAGAGTATGGAAAAATTGATTATTACAGCAGCTATATGCGGGGCTGAAGTCCTTAAGGAGCATAACCCGGCAGTACCTTATACAGTAGAAGAGTGTGTCAGGGAGGCAAAAGCAGCGTACGATGCAGGAGCAAGTATCATACACCTGCATGTCAGGTATGATGATGGCACCCCTACACAGGACAAAAATCGCTTCAAGGCAGTAATGGATGCCATTTACAAGGTTTGTCCGGACGTAATAATCCAACCCTCTACAGGAGGTGCAGTAGGAATGACTGACGACGAAAGGTTGCAACCTACCGAACTCAACCCTGAGATGGCCACTTTGGATTGCGGCACTCTTAATTTTGGAGGGGACGAAGTATTCATGAACACTGAGAATACAATCAAATATTTTGCAGAACGCATGAACGAGAGAGGTATAAAGCCAGAATTGGAAGTTTTTGACAAGAGCATGATTGATATGGCACTGAGGCTCCATAAAAAAGGGTTTATCAAAACTCCTATGCATTTTGACTTTGTTATGGGGGTAAACGGAGGAATTTCCGGTGAGTTGAGGGATTTTGTGTTCCTTAGGGGTAGTATCCCTGCTGATGCAACCTATACAGTTGCAGGAATCGGAAGGTACGAATTCCCATTGGCAGCCGCTGCAATCATAGACGGTGGCCATGTAAGGGTCGGATTTGAGGATAATGTATTTGTTTCCAAAGGAGTCCTTGCCAAATCCAACGGAGAACTTGTAGAAAAGGTCGTAAGGATTGCACGTGAATTCGGCAGGGAAATTGCAACTCCGGCCGAAGCCAGGCAGATTCTGGGTCTCAAGGCAAAAGTATAATAACCACTACTTAAACAATTAACAAATTTTACAACAATGAAAAAAGGAAACAAATACGGCCTTCACCGTGTGATCGAGCCACAGGGAGTTCTACCTCAACCGGCAAACAAGATTGACAATAACATGGATGAAATCTATGACAACGAGATCCTTATTGATGTACAGACTTTGAATATAGATTCTGCCAGTTTTACCCAGATTGAGGAACAAGCAGGCGGGGACAAAGAGAAGATAGCGCAAATCATGTTTGATATTGTGGCAAAGCAGGGAAAACACCGTAATCCTGTAACAGGTTCAGGTGGAATGCTTTTGGGTACTGTGGAAAAAATTGGAGATGCTCTTTTAGGCAAAACCGACCTCAAGGTTGGTGACAAAATTGCAACCCTTGTATCTCTATCCCTCACACCTCTGAGGATTGACAAGATAAAGGATATCCGGCCTGATATTGACCAAGTAGATATTGATGGCAAAGCAATTCTTTTCGAAAGTGGTATTTATGCGAAGATCCCTTCGGATATGCCCGAAACGCTAGCTTTATCGGCTCTTGACGTTGCTGGTGCTCCTGCCCAGACAGCAAAACTTGTAAAACCCGGCGATACTGTCCTTATAATCGGCGCAGGAGGTAAGTCTGGCATGCTTTGCTGTTATGAAGCAAAAAAACGCGCAGGGGTCACAGGCAAGGTAATTGGACTTTGCCACAGCGAAAGAAGTACAAAAAGGTTAATTGACCTGGACCTTTGTGACCATGTTTTCGCAGCAGATGCAACACAGCCTGTTCCTATCCTTGACAAGATTGAAGAGTTGACAAACGGAGAGATGTGCGATGTAATCATCAACAATGTCAATATCACAGACACTGAGATGACCAGCATCCTCACTGCAAAAGATAATGGAATTGTATATTTCTTCTCAATGGCAACCAGCTTTACAAAAGCAGCCCTTGGTGCAGAGGGTGTTGGAAAAGATGTGAACATGATTGTAGGAAACGGTTACACAAAGGGCCATGCCGAAATCACACTCCAGATATTGAGGGAGTCCGAAAAAATAAGGAAGGTATTTACTGAACTATATGCATAATAAAGAACAGAAAAAAGGATGCCGGTATGGTACCCACAGGGTTATTTTACCTATGGGTACTCTTCCTCAACCTGCCATAAAGCTTGACAACTCCACAGAAATCTATGATAATGAAGTGCTTATCGACGTAAGTACACTTAACATAGACTCTGCCTCATACACTCAAATCAAGCAAGCTTGCGGAGGGGATGCTGCCCGTATGGAACAGATGATCCTTTCCATAGTACAGGAGAGGGGTAAGATGCAAAATCCGGTCACCGGTTCGGGAGGAATGTTGATAGGCACAGTCAAGTCAATAGGGGAAAACTTCCCAAAAAACCGGCTCAAGGTTGGAGACAAAATAGCAACCCTGGTTTCCCTCTCATTAACTCCGCTTAATATAAAATCCATAAAAAAACTATCCCCTTCATCCGACCAAGTAGATATTGACGGAGAGGCTATTCTTTTTGAGAGTGGCCTCTTTGCCGTTTTACCGGACGACATACCGGAAAAACTTGCACTTGCTGCACTGGATGTGGCAGGAGCACCGGCCCAGGTTGACAGGCTTGTTACAGAAGGTGATATTGTTTGTATTATAGGTGGCGGGGGAAAATCAGGAATCTTATGTTGTTACCAAGCTATGCAAAATGCAGGAGCATCCGGTAAAGTTATAGTCGTAGAATATTCCCGTGAGAACGCAAAAAGGATTGCCGACCTCAACCTTGCAACAGACATTATTGTGGCAGACGCAACAAATGTCATGGATGTTTACACCAAAGTAATGGAAATCACCGGTGGCAGGGGTTGCGATGTTACGGTAAACAATGTGAATGTCCCTTCCACCGAAATGACATCAATATTGATTACCAAGGGACAGGGATACGTGTACTTCTTCTCCATGGCAACCAGCTTCACAAAAGCTGCATTGGGTGCCGAGGGAGTAGGAAAAGATATAAACCTAATCGTGGGAAATGGCTACGCCAAAGGACATGCCAATTTGACTCTCAACATTATTAGGGAATCAAAGGAAATTCGTGAATTATTTGAAAAATTATATGTATAAATCATGATAACCAGCAGAAGAAATATTTTGTTTCCGGATGTCACTGATGAGCAGTGGAATGACTGGAAATGGCAGGTTAAAAACAGGATAGAAACCCTGGAACAACTAAAGTCGCTCATCCACCTTACGGAGGAGGAGGAGCAAGGAGTGAAAGAATCCCTGAAAACCCTCAGGATGGCTATCACACCTTATTATATTAGCCTGATTGATCCGGAGGACCCACACTGTCCGGTGCGCAAACAAGCAATACCGACAGGTTCGGAGACCGTTATCTCTGCAGCAGACCTTCTTGATCCTTTGCACGAAGACGAAGATTCTCCTGTTCCTGGATTAACCCACAGATATCCTGACAGGGTCCTGCTTTTGATAACAGACATGTGTTCAATGTACTGCAGGCATTGTACCCGCAGGCGATTTGCCGGCCAAAAAGACGGGGAGAGCTCGGTTGACAACATACAAAAGGCTATAGATTACATAGCAAGGACTCCCCAGGTAAGGGATGTCTTGCTCTCCGGTGGAGATGCACTGATGGTATCTGATGCAAAACTGGAGTCAATAATTAAACGTTTGAGGGATATACCTCATGTTGAGATTATCCGGATAGGGTCAAGGGTGCCGGTTGTATGTCCTCAAAGGATTACCGACAAACTGGTGGAAATGTTGAAGCAGTACCATCCAATATGGCTCAACACACACTTTAACCATCCCAACGAAATTACCCCGGAATCTAAAGCAGCATGTGAGAAGATGGCCAATGCGGGTATTCCTTTGGGCAACCAATCGGTACTGCTCAAAGGTGTAAATGACTGTGTAAACATTATGAAACGATTGGTTCACGGATTAGTAAAGATCAGGGTAAGGCCATACTACATTTACCAGTGTGACCTTTCGAGAGGATTGGAACACTTCCGTACTCCTGTTTCGAAGGGTATAGAGATTATCGAGGGTTTGAGAGGCCATACATCTGGTTATGCTGTACCTACATTTGTTGTGGATGCTCCGGGTGGAGGTGGTAAAACTCCGGTAATGCCTACCTATGTAATTTCACAAGCACCCGGCAAGGTCGTTTTGAGAAATTTCGAAGGAGTGATCACCACTTATACCGAACCTACTGATTACAAAAACGAGTGTGAGTGTTCAGATTGCAGGGAGAACAAGGCAGTTGAGGGAGTCTCCTCGCTTTTACGTGGACAAAACTTGGCAATAGAACCAGCTGTGCTATCCAGGAAACTAAGATCGCACCACAATTAAATAAAAATGCCGTTCATCAAAGAGATACTTGACTACGGTTCGTTGTCAATAGTGGGTCTCGAGAAGAATACGGGCAAAACCGAGTGTTTGAATTACATATTGGGCAGACTCCCGCTGGATAAGATAAAGGTGGGGGTCAGTTCAATAGGAATTGACGGAGAGAAAACCGACCAGGTTACACGGAGTTCCAAACCCGAAATTTTTCTCAGGGAGGGTATTTTTTTTACTACAAGTGAGAAGCATTATCGTCAAAGGAAAATTTTATCGGAATTGGTCTCGGTATCGGATGAGCATACATCGCTAGGCAGGCTGGTTACTGCAAGGGCAATTACAGCAGGCAAGGTAATGTTATCCGGACCTCCTGCAACAGCATCCTTGAGGAGGTGGATAAACGAGTCTAAAAAGGACTTTGGAATAGATCTTTGTATTATTGATGGAGCCCTCTCCAGACTCTCTCCGGCTTCGCCTGCAGTTTCGGAGTCGATGGTTTTGGCGACAGGTGCTGCTTTGAGCCTTACCCAAGGGGATCTTGTAAACAAAACGCTGTTTGTTGTCAAGTTATTAGACCTAGGTGTATGCAAAACTCCGCTGCCATTTGAGCTATCAGGGAAAGAGGGAGGTGTTTGGCTGTACGACAGTGGAGAAAAATTGATATCCCCACTTTTTGAATCGGCCTTCACGCTCAAGGAGAAAAGTGAAACTGAGATCGCAGACGGTGATATCCTGTTTGTTGCAGGGGCGCTTACGGACAGGCTTTTAAACAGGATAAATGCGGACAAGCATTTATTCGGTATGGAGGTGGTAGTAAGGGATTTTACAAAAATATTTGCATCCCCTCTTACCTTTTGGGGTTTTGTGAAAAAGGGTGGCAGAGTTACAGTCATGGCAAAAAGCAAATTAATTGCAATTTGTGTCAATCCTGTATCTCCAAGGGGATACAAGATGGACTCTGATTCACTTTGCAATGAGATAGCTCAAAAAAGTGGTTTGCCTGTGTATGATATTTTTAAAATTGATAATGAGCAATGGCGTTGAAATTCAAAAAAATATTAGATATCAAATGTGGTTTGAGGTATTTGTACTCAGACTTGCGTCTTGCATCAACTTTGTCCAGAAGCATTATAATTGATTCCAAATTAGAGAGTTCAAAAGATAAAATCGAACAGATGTACAAAGAGTTGGCAGAATTTACAGAACTGCTCTCACCATCTGGAAAATTAAACGCGCTGACAAACAAGCTTTCAATTCTGCTTTCACATTTGAGGGATATCAGAAATTCCTTGAAAAGGATTTCTGAGGGAGCAATTGCAGACGATATCGAATTATTCGAAATCAAATCCCTTTCAATGCATAACGAGAAGGTAAAAGAGCTTTTATCTCCTTTATCCATTCAATCAGTTACTCTGCCAGATTTATCGGGACTTTGCACTCTCCTTGACCCCGAAGGTGCGGGTATAAATTCTTTCTATATATATGATAGTTACAGCGATGAGTTGAAAGGTCTGAGAAACCAGCTTAAAATGGGATCAGATTACGAAAATGAACTCCATTATCGTTCCAACATTATTGAAAATCAAATAAGGGAACATCTTTCCAAAGAAATAAAAATGAAATTTGGCCAATTGGAGGAGTCACTCTCTAATCTGGCAAAAATTGACATACTTGTAGCAAAAGCCGAACAGGCACTCAGATTGGGGCTCTCAATCCCGGTTGTATCAAAGGAAAAGATTAGTTACAAAGCTTTGTTCAACCCCGAAGTGGAGGAGTTGCTTACCAAAGAGGGCAAGTCGTACCAAAAGACAGATATAGAGTTCACTTCACACAAACCGCTACTTATTACCGGGTCCAATATGGGAGGCAAAAGCCTTACCTTGAAAACTCTTGCTTTATGTCAATTCCTGTTTCAATCAGGATTCGCCATACCAGCCCAAGAGTGTGAAATAGCTCCTGTAAAAGAGATCATGTTATCTACCGGCGACGAAGAGGACTACAGGAAAGGTCTTTCGTCATTTTCTGCCGAAATCAAACGGATTGATTCAATAATCAAAAGGGTGAGGGATGGCGAAAAATTACTTGTGCTTATTGACGAACCGGCAAGGACCACAAACCCCTATGAGGGTGCTGCACTTGCATCCTCCTTACTTGAAATTCTCTTTTTATCTAAAGGCTTCTCAGTTATGACATCTCACTACACAATTTCCGACAATAAATGCGACAGACTAAGGGTCAAGGGATTTTACAACGGCAAAATGGATTACACATTAGTTATTGACTCTGGAACCAAAACACCTGCTGAGGCTTTGATTATTGCAGAGAGCCTTGATGCTGATAAAGAGTGGATAGAACTAGCACGTATGACAATGAATAAAAATACAAAACAGTAACAAATATGCAAAGTAAATTAGGATTGGATTTTAAAAGGGTTGAGTATGCCAGGTTTCTGGCCTCTTCGATAGCCTCCGAAGTACAGAAATTTGCCGATGGCTACTCAACAGTGGCTGTAGAACGTACATTGTGTCGTCTGATAGGTATTGATGGGGTGGACAGTAACGATGTTCCTCTGCCGAATATTGTTGTGGATTCCCTCAAGAAGGAGGGAGTCTTGGGAGAAGGAGTTATGTTCTTTATTGGCAATGCCATTGTAAACACCAACTTGACACCACAGCAAATAGCAGAGGAGATATCTGCCGGCAAACTTGATATTTCTAAACTGCCTGTCAAACCAAAGCAGGATATTTCAAAAGCCCTGGAGCCATATGTGAAAACCAGCATTGAAAAGATCAGCTCCAGGAAAGCCCGAAGGGAGAGTTACCTTGGGAGTTTGGGGGAGGGTCCAAAGCCCTATTTATATGTAATTGTAGCAACCGGAAACATATACGAAGATGTGGTCCAGGCATTGGCTGCGGCCAGGCAAGGAGCCGATATTATTGCAGTTATCCGGACAACCGGACAATCTTTACTCGATTACGTTCCTTACGGGGCAACAACTGAAGGGTTCGGGGGAACATTTGCTACCCAGGAGAATTTCCGGATAATGAGGGAGGCTCTTGATAATGTAGGTGAAGAGCTTGGCCGCTATATAAGGCTCTGCAACTACTGCTCCGGGCTCTGTATGCCAGAGATCGCAGCCATGGGTGCCCTGGAAGGGTTGGATGTTATGTTGAATGATGCTTTGTACGGCATCCTTTTCCGCGACATCAACATGCAAAGGACCATGGTGGACCAGTTTTTTTCCAGGGTGATAAACGGTTTTGCAGGAGTTATAATCAACACTGGAGAAGACAACTACCTTACAACAGCAGATGCTTTTGAAGAGGCGCATACAGTCCTGGCATCTGACCTGATCAATGAGCAATTGGCTCTATTGGCAGGAATCCCTGAAGAACAGATGGGATTGGGCCATGCATTCGAAATGGATCCAGAAATGGAAAACGGATTTTTGTACGAACTGGCACAAGCTCAAATGACCCGTGAGATATTCCCCAAAGCACCTCTGAAATACATGCCACCTACAAAATTCATGACAGGTAACATTTTCAAAGGACACATCCAGGACGCCCTTTTCAACATTGCTGGCATAATCACAAAACAAGGAATACAATTGCTTGGAATGCCCACAGAGGCAATCCACACACCATTTATGTCTGACAGGTATCTGGCAATCGAAAACGCCCGCTATATTTTCTCCAACATGAAGGATCTGGGAGATGAAATTGAATTCAAAGAGGGGGGGGTTATTAAAAAAAGAGCCAGGACTGTTGTAGAAAACTCGATTGCAACGCTTGAAAGGATCAATCATGAAGGTCTCTTCTCTGCTCTGGAATTGGGGCTGTTTGGCGATGTGAAACGTCAACGTGACGGTGGTAAAGGCCTGGAAGGAGTTACTCCAAAAGGAGACAACTATATTAACCCATTTATAACTTTAATGAAAGGAGGAAAATAGAATGAGCGGAGGATTATATTCAATGCAGTCGAAAGACTTTGACAAAACCCTTGACCTTACCAATGTAACTCCGTACGGGGACACAATGAATGATGGAAAGGTCCAGCTAAGCTTTACCCTGCCTGTCCCCGCCGGAGCCGAGGCAACTGAGGCTGCAAAACAATTAATTAAAAAAATGGGCTTCGACAACCCCCAGGTTGTCTTTTTCAGGGAACTTACTCCTGGATTCACCTTTTTCAACTGCTATGGCAATTGTACTCATAACGTGGATTATACCTCAATATATGTTCCTAAAGTAGAGAGCGATATAATGGATATGCACGAAACTGATTCCTACATCAAGGATAATATCGGAAGGCCCTTGGTAATAATTGGAGCCAGCACTGGTACAGATGCCCACACTGTGGGGATTGATGCCATTATGAACATGAAAGGATACGCCGGTCATTACGGTTTGGAAAGGTATGAGATGTTCGAAGCCTACAACCTTGGATCACAGGTTTTAAACGAAGATTTTATAGCCAAAGCAATTGAATTGAAGGCCGACGCCCTGTTGGTCTCTCAAACTGTGACCCAAAAAGATGTCCATATAAAAAACCTGGTGGAACTAGTGGAACTATTGGAAGCCGAAGGTCTGAGGGATAAGGTGATCCTGGTCTGCGGAGGCCCTCGACTGAATCATGAATTAGCGAAGGAGCTTGGGTATGATGCCGGATTTGGCATGAACAGCTATGCCGATGATGTTGGATCATACATTGCACAAGAATTTGTGCGAAGGAACAAACAGTAATTTTTTTAATTGTAAAATAATATGGATAAAAATCAGATCAGAGAGGTAATTGCCAAACGTGCAGCCCTCGAGCTAAAAGATGGAGATGTGGTTAACCTTGGTATTGGTTTACCTACATTGGTTCCCAATTATTTACCCGAAGGTGTCAAAGTAACACTCCAATCAGAGAACGGTTTGTTGGGCATGGGACCCGAACCAGCAATAGGAGAGGAAGATAGCAACTTCACCAACGCAGGTGGTGGCTTTATAACTTATTTCCCTGGTGCCTCCTGTTTTGACTCCTCCATCTCCTTCTCCGTTATTCGTGGAGGACACGTGGACGTAACCATACTCGGAGCCTTGGAGACAGACGAGAAAGGAAACCTTGCCAACTGGATGATACCAGGTAAGAAAACCCCTGGGATGGGTGGAGCGATGGATCTGATTGTAGGGGCAAAAAGGGTTATCCTGGCTATGGAACACACAGCAAAAGGAGCACATAAAATACTGAAAGAGTGCAAACTGCCTTTAACAGCAGCAGGACAGGTAGATATGATTATAACCGAAATGGGTGTAATGGAAGTTACTCCTCAAGGGCTATTTTTGACAGAGCTTCATCCGGAATTCAGCTTGGAAGATATACAAGCTGCCACCGGAGCAAAACTAATTGTTTCTCAAAATATTATTAAAATGAAAAGCTGATTATGGAAAAGATTTTTATTGTAGCAGCAAAGAGGACAGCAATAGGTAAATTCCTTGGATCGTTGTCTGGTTTTAATCCCGGAGAACTGGGGGCACTTGTAATAAAGGATCTGCTTAATGAGACCAAAATTGATCCCGAGAAAATCGATTCAGTTATTGTCGGAAATATTCTTTCGGCCGGTCAAACCCAAGGTGTAGCACGACAATGTTCCATAAAAGCAGGGATTCCGGCTGAGGTTCCGGCATATTCTATCAATATGGTCTGCGGTTCCGGTATGAAGGCTGTCATGAACGGATGCTCCGATATAGCCAGTGGTGCAGCTGAGGTTGTGATAGCAGGGGGGACTGAATGTATGTCTGGTGCTGGTTTTGTAATGCCAGGTTCGGTTCGCAACGGAATTAAAATGGGAAACATCCAGGCTGTCGACCACATGGTATGTGATGGATTGACCGATGCTTTCAATAACTACCATATGGGTATCACTGCCGAAAACATTGCACAAAAATATTCAATAACTCGTGAAGAGCAGGATCAGTTTGCATATTCTTCGCAACAAAAAGCAATAAAGGCTATTGACGCCGGAAATTTTGACAAGGAAATTGTTCCTGTTGAAATCGTGACAAAAAAAGAGACAATTGTTTTTTGTAAGGATGAGTATCCTAACAGAGGAACATCTCCCGAAAAGCTCTCGCAATTGAGACCAGCTTTCAAAAAGGATGGAACGGTTACTGCTGGTAATGCCTCGGGTGTAAACGACGGCGCCTCTTTTGTTATGATAGCTTCTGAATCAGCTTGTAAAAAACACGGCCTTGTTCCGATGGCTCAGATAATTTCGTATGGAGAGGGCGGAGTAGCCCCCGAAATTATGGGTATGGGTCCTGTTCCTGCAATACGAAAAGCGTTAGCCAATGCTGGATTGAAATTGGATCAGATGGAACTTATTGAACTTAACGAAGCATTTGCTGCCCAGTCACTCGGTGTTATGAAGGAGCTTATGTCTGAACATGGTGTAACAAAAGAATTCTTTGACCAAAAATGCAACATCAACGGTGGTGCAATAGCTTTAGGGCATCCAATCGGCTCTTCCGGGAACAGGATTTTGGTTACTTTGCTCCATTCAATGAAAGCAAACAATAAACAATATGGTCTCGCTTCTCTCTGTATTGGAGGTGGAATGGGTACCGCAATCATAATTAAATCGGTATAAATATAAATCAGGAAAATGAACTTTGAACTTAATAAAAGGCAAAATCTCTTTAGACAAATGATAAGAGAATTTGCCGATAAGGAGGTAAAGCCCATAGCAGCCGAAGTCGATGAAACCGAATCTTTTCCGTTGGAGAACGTAGTTAAGATGGGAAAGCTTGGAATAATGGGTATTCCCATACCTGCAAAGTATGGCGGGGCCGGAGGTGACAACATTATGTATTCAATTGCTGTAGAAGAGCTCTCCAGGGTTTGTGGTACTACAGGAGTCATTGTCTCTGCACACACATCCCTGTGTGTTGCCCCAATTTATGAATTTGGAAACGAAGAGCAAAAGAACAAATACCTGCCCAAACTCTGCAGTGGGGAGTGGATTGGTGCTTTTGGCCTCACCGAACCAAATGCAGGTACGGATGCCTCTGCACAACAGACAACAGCCGTGGAAACTGAGGAGGGTTATCTGTTGAACGGCAATAAGATATTTATTACTAATGCAGGATATGCCCATGTTTACATTGTTTTTGCAATGACCGACAAGTCCGTAGGTGTAAAAGGTATATCGACATTCATTGTGGAAAAGGATACTCCTGGATTTTCAATCGGAAAGAAAGAGCTTAAACTCGGAATCCGTGGGTCTGCCACTTGCGAGTTGATTTTCGAAAACTGTATAATTCCAAAGGAAAACCTTCTGGGAAAAATTGGAGGAGGATTCAGCATTGCAATGAAAACCCTGGATGGGGGAAGGATCGGGATTGCTGCACAAGCACTTGGAATTGCCCAAGGTGCCCTTGACGAAACCGTTAAATACACCAAGGAGAGAAAACAGTTTGGTCGCACCATTTCTCAATTCCAAAACACACAGTTCCAGATGGCCGATCTTTATACAAAAACCGAAGCATCCAGGCTCCTGGTACGTTCTGCAGCATACAAAAAGGATTCCGGGGAGCAATATGCATGTGATGCCGCTATGGCAAAGCTATTTGCGTCCGAAACTGCAATGGAGGTTACAACAAAGGCAGTGCAATTTCACGGAGGTTATGGCTATACAAGAGAATATCCGGTAGAAAGGATGATGAGGGATGCCAAAATCACCGAAATTTACGAAGGTACATCGGAGGTGCAGAGGATGGTAATCGCTGCAAGAATGTTTAAATAATCATAATCACCAGATTACAATAGTAATGAAAATAGTAGTTTGTATAAAACAGGTACCTGACACAACCGAAATCAAGATCAATCCTGCAACAGGAACTTTGATTAGGGACGGAGTACCTAGTATAATAAATCCAGATGACAAAAGTGGACTGGAAGCTGCCCTGATATTGAAGGATATGTACAATGCACATATTACCGTAATAACAATGGGACCCCCACAAGCAGATGCTGTTTTGAGGGAGGCTTTGGCAATGGGTGCTGATGAGGCCGTTTTACTGACCGACAGAAAATTTGCTGGTGCCGATACATTGGCGACATCCAATGCTTTGGCCTCTGCTTTGAGAAAAATGGAGTGGGACCTGATAATCACCGGACGCCAGGCGATTGATGGAGATACTGCTCAGGTTGGTCCGCAGATTGCCGAACATTTGGACATTCCACAGATTTCGTATGTTCAAGAGATTTCATTGGAAGGGAACTCTTTGTTTCGAGTTAAAAAACAGACCGAGGAGGGATACCAGATTCTAGAAGCAGATGCTCCGCTTTTGGTGACTGTCATCTCTGCAGCAAACAAACCCCGCTACATGTCGGTAAGGGGCATTGTTGAGGCAACTGAAAAAGAGGTGAAAGTCTTGGGTGTTGCAGATATTGAAGCCGATGAACAAAAAATGGGACTCAAAGGGTCTCCGACCAAAGTTCACAAAGCCTTTTCCAAGGGTGTCAAAAGTGCCGGGGAACAGTTTGAGGTTGAGCCAGAAGAGGCTGTTGGTATAATTATTTCCAAATTAAAGGAGAAGTTTATAATTTAAAATGAATCGCAATGGATTTAACTTCATATAAAGATGTTTATGTTTTTGTAGAGCAGAGGGAAGGGATGATTCAAGGGGTAGCCCTTGAGCTTATCGGCAAAGCCCGTGATTTGGCTGACTCCCTGAACGAAAAAGTTGTAGCTGTTTTTACCGGCCATAACATACGGAATCAGGCACAGGAGCTGATCAGTTACGGAGCTGACACAGTGATTTGTGCAGACCAGCCAGAACTAGGAAACTATCTTACAGAGCAGTATACACAAGCTGTTTACCAGATCATTGAATCTTATAAGCCATCTATTGTACTGTTTGGGGCAACTACCATAGGAAGGGATCTGGCCCCAAGATTATCGGCCAGGCTCAATACCGGACTAACTGCAGATTGTACAAAACTGGAAATCTCCGAGGACAGGTCGCTTATGATGACCCGTCCGGCATTTGGAGGTAACCTGATGGCAACAATTGTCTGCAAGGAGCACCGTCCCCAAATGTCAACAGTCAGGCCTGGTGTAATGAAAAAATCTACAAAAGATTTGACACGTAAAGGAACGGTGATTGATTTTACCCCTGTATTTGATAAGGCTAAGTTTAAGGTTAGGCTTATTGAGTCTGTTAAAGAGGAAAAAGGGAAAATTGATATAACAGAAGCAAAGATACTGGTATCTGGGGGCAGGGGAGCAGGATCTGCCGGTTTCAAGAAACTAAAGGATCTTGCCAAAGTTCTTAATGCAGAGGTGTCGGCATCCCGGGCTGCAGTTGATGCAGGAATTGTAGGGCATGACAGACAGGTGGGGCAAACGGGCAAGACAGTAAGGCCAAACCTTTACTTTGCATTGGGTATCTCTGGTGCAATCCAGCACCTTGCAGGGATGGAAGAATCGGACTTTATCGTAGCAATAAACAAAGACAAATATGCTCCAATTTTCCAGGTTTCGGACCTTGGTATTGTTGGAGATGTTACCAAGATTGTACCACTCCTGACCGATCGTTTGTCAAAGGAAAAGTCGAACCGGTAATTCCTGTATGAAATGGCAGTGAATAAACACAAGATACTCTTTGTTTGCCTTGGCAATATATGCCGCTCTCCTGCAGCCGAAGCTCTTTTTAAGCACAAACTGGAGGAGAGGGGTTTGTCGGGCAAATATTTCATTGATTCGGCCGGCCTAAACGGATATCACAACGGAGAGAAGGCTGATTCCAGGATGAGGGCCCACGCTGCCAAAAGAGGGTACAGGATAACATCGATATCCCGCAAAATCAAAAGAGAAGATTTTGAACAATTTGATTATATCATTGGCATGGATGACCGCAATATAAGTATGTTGAAAGCGCTGGCAAAAAGCAAACAGGAACTCGGCAAGATTTCCAAGATTACTGACTTTGCCGGAGGTGCAACATCAGATTACGTTCCTGATCCTTATTACGGTGGCTGCGATGGATTTGAAAATGTCCTGGACATACTTGAAATCAGCACTGAATCCCTTTTAAATTTTATTGAATCATGAAAAAAATCCTTTTTACCTTACTCCTGTTGCAGATAATCGCTTCAGGTGTTGTTTTTTCCGGAGAAATTCCAAAAAGGGAATTCAGGGGAGCTTGGTTTCCTACCGTGACAAATACTACCTGGCATAGTATGACTACAGGGGAGATCAAAGAGGATATAGTTTTTTATCTGGATCTTTTCAAGAAGTTGAACATGAATGCTGTGATCTTCCAAGTAAGACCTCAGGCCGATGCATTGTTTGTATCTGAGTTGGAACCATGGAGCAGATTCTTGACAGGCACACAAGGAGTTGCTCCTGATCCCTTGTTTGACCCGGCGGAGTTTATCATAGAAGAGTGCCACAAAAGGGGTATGGAGTTACATGCATGGTTTAATCCATACAGGGTAAGCTCTTCCAGCAATGAGGTGCTTGCAAAGAATCATCTTTACTTTGAAAAACCACATCTTTTTGTCCACTACGGAAACCAGATTTACTTTGACCCGGGACAACCCGAATCAAGGGAACACACAATCAGCGTCATCAAGGATTTTGTTTCCCGATATGATGTTGATGCCATACATTTTGATGATTATTTTTATCCATATCGTGTACCATACAGGGACTTTCCTGATGATTCTTCTTTTGAGAAATACAGGGAACAAGATGGATACGGAATGTTTGAAAAAGACGAATGGCGCAGAAACAATGTAAACGTTCTTGTCAAAGAGTTAAACAAGACAATCAAATCCATAAAACCCTGGGTTAAATTCGGGATAAGTCCTTTTGGTGTATGGAGGAACGATTATGTAGATTCAAAAGGATCCCAATCTGCGTCTTTGCAAACTAATTACGACGATCTTTTCGCCGATGTGTTAAAATGGACAGAGCAGAAATGGATTGACTACAATGCTCCTCAATTGTATTGGGAGATCGGGCACCGAAGGGTAGACTATAAAAAAATGACTGATTGGTGGATAAAAAACCGAAACGGAGTAAACCTCTACATTGGCCAAAGTATATGGAACCAATTGTATATCAAGAATTATAACGGAGATGTTGTAAATCAACTTCACAGAAAAATGGCCATAATTAGGGAGAATGATTCGATAGACGGTAATATTTGGTGGAGCGGACTCGGCCTTGCATCAAACAAAGAACTTGCTGACAGTCTATACTACTCATATCAAAAATATCCGGCACTGGTTCCTCTTTACCCAGCCATAGATTCCTTAGCTCCAAAACCTGTAGATGAGGTTAAATTTAAAAGAGGGAAGCTCACCTGGAAAGGTCAATTCACCGGAGACAAGATGAACGATCCTTTCTTTTACGTGGTATACCGTTTCCCAAAAGGAACACCAGTCAATATAGAAAATAGTTCTGCAATCTTCTTGATAACCAACCAAACCTCAGCCAAACTAAAACGCGACAGAGGAGAGACAATACTGGTCACTGCACTTGATCGGTGTCAAAACGAAAGTAAACCGGTCTATTTGAACTTATAATTAACTTAAAACAAAAGGTCTAGTTGTGGAATCTGCTTTTATGTGATTCTAGACTTTGGCTTTTTGCAACCAGTTCGCCGGCCTTTGCAATTGCCATCTGGATGTGGGGAAATATAAATTCCCGGCCAATTTCGTGCACAAAACCAGATTGAAGTAATGTCTGGTAGACATTGTCATTTACCCCAGACAAAATCACCTCAATTTTCTCTTTTCTTGACCTTTTCCATAAAGCTCTTAGGTTATTCAGCCCTGTAGAATCAATAAAAGGTACTTTTCTCATACGGATAACCCTCACTTTTATAGTTTTGTGGTTTGTCATATCTACCTCGTCCAGTTTGCTTGCAAGACCAAAAAAGAAAGGTCCGTCTATTTCATAGACCTCCACACCCTTAGGTATTGATATCATATCCACCTCAAATGGAAGCTCTTCCTGTTCGCTTCCCGCTATGGATTTCTCTTCTATCACCTTGATACTCGAAGTTTCGGAAACCCGTTTTACAAATAATATAACGGCCAGGACAACACCAACTTCTATTGCAATAGTCAAGTCAATCACAACTGTCAGGAAAAAAGTAATAAGAAGCACAGAGATATCTGCTTTATGCCCTTTAAGCAAATAAATGAAGGTCCTCCATTCACTCATGTTGTAAGCAACTATCATCAATATGGCTGCCAATGTAGAGAGAGGTATGTAAACAGCATATGGCATCAGGAACAGGAAAATCAGCAGAAGGACAACCCCGTGTATTATACCTGCCACCGGAGTCTTGCCTCCATTGTTGATGTTGGCCATGGTTCTTGCCAATGCTCCTGTAGCAGGAATTCCACCAAAAATTGGAGTAATTATGTTGGTTATTCCCTGGCCAATCAGCTCAGTATTGGAATCGTGTTTTTTGCCGGTCACACCATCAGCCACCATAGCTGCCAACAAGGATTCAATAGCACAAAGGATGGCTATTGTGATTGCTGGCTGGAAGAGTAATCTAATTGCCTCAAAATCAATCTTTGGGGCACTTGGTGTAGGCAATGGTATCCCCCCGGCCAATTCGGGAAATTTACTGCCTATTGTGGCAAACTCAATGCCATAAAACCGGGTGAGCAACAACGAAGCAAGTGTACCAAAGATAATTGCAAGCAGAGAGCCTGGAATCTTCTTGGTCACAACAGGCCAAAACACAATTATCATGAGTGAAAATAGACCTAGTAAAGATTCGTGCAATGATATTGTTGAAAAGGCCGAAAAATAAGCACCCCACCTAGGTATGAAGTCCGATGGCAAATTCTCTATTGTCAAACCAAAGAAATCCTTGATCTGGGTAGAAAAAATTACAAGGGCAATACCGCTGGTAAAACCTACTACAATGGGGTATGGTATGAACTTAATTATGTTACCCAATTTGAAAACCCCCATCAGCACAAGCATGACTCCGGCAAGAATGGTTGCAATCAACAATCCGGAGAATCCAAAATCACTTACAATCCCAAAAACAATAACAATGAATGCTCCGGTAGGACCTCCTATAAGATACCTCGAACCTCCCAAGAGAGAGGTGAGTACACCTGCCACGATTGCCGTAATCAAACCTTGTTGCGGAGTTACACCCGAAGCTATCCCAAATGCAATTGCAAGGGGAAGGGCTATTATCCCCACTATTACACCTGCTATAAGGTCCGAAAAAAATGTTTTTTTATTATAACTGCCGTTTAAAAGCAGTTCAAACAGCTTTGGTCTGAAAGCCGAAGTCAAATTAAACTTCATTGTTGCTGATTTTTTGTTTGAAGCGACAAATTTAACAAATTTAAACCTCAAAAAGTGACTCTGCCTGTTTAATTATTATTGATGTCTCTGTATCGTTCCCGATAACCAGATCAGGCTTTTTATAATATAGCTTATTTACAGACTTATACAACTTTTCTCCCCCACCTGTAATATTGAGCATGATTATGGATTTTGGATCAATTGAGTGTTTTTCGACGGATTTTATCATGCCTGCAAGTGCAACACCCGATGCTGGATGAATATCAATTCCTTCAAGTTTCTCAAACAAATAACAAGCTGATTTAAGTTCTTGGTTTGTCACGGCTTCAATATCGCCACCAGTGTCGGAAAGGGCATCAAAAAGGCCGCCGGGCACTCCGTAAGGAGGCCTGCGGTTTGAGAGCACCTTGGCCTCTATCCTTAGAGCATTGTTCCTGGCACTCTCTTCGTTTTCGAAAATAATTTCCCTGCTCCCTTTTTTCCAGGAATCGTACATAGGAGTAAATGGTATATTCTGCGAAGGGAAGAGTCTCATTTTGTTGCTTCCGTAATTACCATCCTCAATCAACCTGAGATTTGCCTCCCATGCTGCTATGGTTCCTGTGCCACTGCCTATTGCCTGGAAGTAGTAATCCGGAATCTTACCGATTGAAGTTGCTGCAGATAATACCGTCGTGCCCATCCCATCCCGGCGGGCAACATTTTTTGCTCCTCCCTCTTCAAAAAAAAGAGGGGATTGGCATATCCTGGAGGAGAGTTCAATTGCATCAAAATAATCGGTCCCGGGAGGTGTGCAGACCAACTTTACATTTTCATTGATCTGCATACCAAACCACATAGCATCAAGGTTATCAAAAGGAATGACCAAAAGCAGGGGAATGCCGTTTTCGGAACAAACTTTTGCAAAAGCCCTTGCAGTATTACCGGCAGATGCAACAACCATAACTCCACTATTCCTGTCATCGAGCCTGGCACAAACCGAGTATGCCTCTGTCTCCTTGAATGAACATGTTGTCATATCTGCTCCAATCTCAGGCCAGTACCCGCTAAAACTAACATAGAGGTTTTCCAGCCCCAAATGCAACCCTAACTTGCCGCTGCGATATGTTTTGGTAGAAGAGGATCCTTTTAAAGTTTTATTGACCGGCAACCAGTCTGAATAGCGGTAAATACCAAGGGATTCCTCACCTAAAGTTAGTTTGGTTTTATCATAAATGGCTCTTATCAAGGAGGGCTTGCTATATTGAGGATCACACAGAAGCCATCCTGAATCGTCAAATGTGTTGCCTGTTGCAAAGGTTCTAAGCTTGTAATTGGTCATTTGATAGTTGGATTATTATATTTGAATTTTTAAATTATTTCTTGTAACTCCAATAATACCAGGCTCCCACAAAAAAAGCACCTCCGATGAGGTTTCCCAATGTTACCGGTACAAGATTTTTAATAAACATTCCGTAAATGGAGAGATTTGAAAGTTGGTCGGGAATCACGCCCAAATTTTCAATTGAAATAGATACATAGGATGGATTTGTAGATGCAAGCAAAGCGGCTGAAATATAGTACATGTTGGCCACACTATGTTCATAACCCGAAGCAATAAACAGCCATATTGGGAAGAAAATAACCAAAGACTTGCCTGCCAAATCATTAGCCCCATAAGACATCCATACGGCAAGGCAAACCAAAATATTACACAGTATACCGGAGAACATCAGGTTAGTAAAGGTCAAGCTGGTTTTGGCAACTCCTACCTTGATTGTGTACGCACCCAGCAACCCGGATGAATACTCCAATTGACCTGAGTAGAAAACAAGCAATGCAACGAAAAAACTGCCTGCCAGATTTCCTGCCCATACCATTGCCAGATTTTTAATGTAAACAGGGATGCTCACCTTGCGATTGAGAACTGCTACAGAAATGAGGTTGTTACCGGTAAAGAGCTCGGCACCAGCAACCACTACAAGTATAAGCCCGGTTGGAAAAATAAGGCCTGCCAAATATTTGGCAAGACCAATGTCAGGGATGTTATGTGCTATTATATTGCTGCCTACCGAAGCCAGTGCAATAAACAACCCTGCCAAAAAAGAGAGGAACATCGTGCTTTTGATCGTAAAAGATGCTTTCCTTATACCTGTTTCAAGCGTGTACTCCAGGATTTCTGCGGGTGTAAGAAAGTTTTTCATTTTATATCATTTGTTCGTTAACAATTTGAGAAATATCTGCGACCCTTTTATCATGCCAAACAGATAAAGTTTTAAGACACAAAGGACAAGAGGTCGCTACAACATCCGCTTTGCCCGCTTCTATTGAGAGGAGGGCGTTTTTTGCCACTTTGCCCCGCTCTTCGAACGAAAAACGATCACTTGCAAGGGATCCTCCGCAGCAATGACTCATCTGCCTGGACTCTTTATAAAAAGTGAGATTAGCAGTTTTTGCCAGCAGATTGCGGGGTTCTTCGTACACATTGCAACCTCTTCCTAAATCGCAAGGATCGTGATATGTAACAGAAAAATCCCCTTTCTTCAAACGAATGAGGCCTTCATCAGCAAGTTTTGCGATGTACTCGGAATGGTGCATAATTTTTATACCCGAAAGAGCATACTCCTCTTTGAAGATCCTGTAACAAATGGGGCAGGAGAGAAGAAGCACCTTTGCACCAGTCCCTTCGATTATTTCCCTGTTTCGTTCTATAAGTTTTTTTGCCTTTTCCCTGCCTCCCGAAATAATCAAGGGTCTCCCGCAACAGATTGATCCATCTTTGTCCAGGAATGTATAGTTAACGGAGGCCTTCTCAAGAATGTTTGTAATTGATTTAGAGATACCTGGAGTCAGATGAGTCATACATCCAGCATAATAAATGAGATCTGGTGCATCCACGGGGGTATTACTATAATTTGCGTTTGACAGATAATTGTTATCATTGTTCCCGTATGACATGGACTCTTCTTTTTTAAGCTCACGGAGTTTAATTGAGTCTATCCCGACAGGGCACGCTTCCATGCATTTTCCACACATAAGACACTCCCTGGCATACTCTTCGGCAAAATTACTACGGTTTCTCAACGCCCTGACAAAATATACAGAGGTGAACCTCTCCTTGTTGCTGGCAGAACACATTGGACAGGCATCAATACATAATCCACATGAAGAACATGAGTAAATTTCGGATTCTGCATAACCATCCCTGGATACAGTGGATTTGATTCCGGCATTTTTCAAAATTATGTAGAGTATCTCTGTTGGGATATGCATGTATCTGGAAAAGGGCAGAGAGAAGAAAAAGGCAGACAAAGCCAGAGAGTAAATCCACCAAACAGGGTCTATCATGCTTGCGTACCCGGGAATTACACTTAACAGATTGTAAAGGGATTTTGTAAGGAAGCTTCCACCACTAATACCTGCTGTGAAGCTTTCTGCCAATAACCGGAGAGGAAAAATAAGCCAAAGTGAAAACAAGGCTATCCTGTCACCGATGCTGTGACGAGTGGTCCTTTTCATTCCAAGTCTCCTGGAGCGAAACCTTTTGAAAATAGCCAAGGCAACTCCGCTAAGGGTCATAAGAAGGAAAAAGTCCATCAAAAAGAAGAAGAAGGCACCTCTCAAGGTTTCGTTGGTTTGCAATACGAAATATCTGAAGAACACAGGGTAGTATAATACTCCGTTACGTTGTGGTGTATAGAGGAATACCTCTATGTGACCTATAAGGATCAGCATAAACCATCCAAATGCAATACTGGCATGCATGTAGCCCAAAAGGAAATTTTTCCTGAATATCTTCACATGCAGCAAAACATCCCTGATTACATTCCATAGAGTATTAAAAATATTGAAAGAGAAAATGTGCCTTAGAAGCCTCTTTTTTTCTTTATTATCAAGCGAAGCAATTATTCGGACCGTTCCGACAAACAGATAGAGTATGATGAACACCATACCCAATGTAAACGGGATCACAAACGGATCAAAACCAAATATTACCCTCTCTTTCAAACCTTTCCTAGTGTTAAGTTGTGAATATCCATCAAAATTCCCCTGGTATTTATCCCTCTGGGACAAACCAGTGAGCACTTTCCACAGAGGATACACGATTTAACCATAGATAATCCCTCATGTTCCATACCTCTTTCCAGCATAAGAATCGCCGGTCTAAACCCGCAAATTGTAAAAACACCGGCACTGCAGGTAGCTGTACAGGATCCACAGCCGATACATGTCAGGAGCTCGGGCCGGGAGTTGGCTATAGAGCGGAACAAGCTGTTTTCTGCTTTATCCAGATCAATTTTTTGCTCTTCCAGTATACCGAATCCAAAGTCAACCATCAGGATGTGTTTTTTTTAAAAAGATTTCCACATTATTGCAAGCAGCGTGACACTCTCCTATAAGGTCGGGAATTGTGCGTGGTCCGTTTACTGCTCCGGCAGCAAATATTCCTTCTAAAGTTGTTGTTCCGGGCTTGTCCATTATGTCATTTGGAAGGAGAAACCCATCTTTTCCCAATCCAATTCCTGCATCCAAAAATAAATTTTTGTTACTGCTGTCAGGAACCATGCCACTCATCAAAACAAGGAGGTCTAAAGTAAGTTTGACAGGTCTGGACGATAAAGTATCCTCGGCCTTAACCACCAATTGTTTATCTCTATTTTGGGAGACTTCGGAAATTCGTCCCCTTATAAACCTGATACCCCATTTTGATTGTGCTTCCAGGTACAAATCTTCGTAACCCCGGCCAAACATCCTAAGGTCCATGTAAAAACTGTAGACCTGAGCTTTGGGAAACCTCTCTTTTATATGTATAGCCTGTTTTACAGCAGTAATACAACACACTTTGGAGCATTGAGTGTTCCCCGCCTTAGCATCACGGGATCCTACACAGTGCAGGAATCCTATTTTGGATGGAGAGTCAATTGCGATATCTCCAGCTCCTTTAAACCAAGATTCAAGGTCTGCATTTGTAATAACTCCCTCAAAAAGGCCATATCCATACTCTTCCTTTTTAGTAGAGTCAAAAAGTGAAAATCCAGAAGCTACAATCACAGAATCACTTGTTATTATCTTACCGGAAGATAAAACAGAATCGTACTTACCGTTGGAATTTTTCTTTATTGATAAAACTTCCTCTCCTTTCAGAATCTTGGAAGAATCCACGGATTCATAAATTGGGCCAATAAGCAGACTACTCTCCCTGCCATCGGGAAACAACTTACTCCAATTAGCAACATGCCCGCCTGCACAACTTTGCCTTTCGGAAACCAAGTAGTCGAACCCTTTAGAATGCAATATAGAAGCACACTTCAATCCAGCAATACCTCCTCCTACAATATGAACCTTAGTATTCATGACAATCAGCCTTTGTAGGAGTTCATGTTATCGGACATTTTATTCAGGACTTTTACAAAATTCACCAACTCTTCCCTCGGGATGTCCCTGATAATTGTGTTTGTAGTCTCAATTGCGATAGAAGTTATGTCATCTTTGAGAGCAGCGGCATTCTCTGTTAGGTGTATCTTGTTTTGCCTCCTGTCTCGAGTATCGGCAATCCTTTTAACCAAACCTTTGCTTTCCAGAGCATCAATCAATTTGGTGACAGAATTCTTATCCTTGATAAGAATGTCAGCAATCTGTTGTTGAGAGAGAACTCCTTCATCCCATAATGTATCCATAACCAGGTACTGTTCGGGAGTAAGGTTAAAGCCATGCTTTTGAAAAACTGTGTTCAAAAAATGTTTGAACTGGCAGTGTACCAGATTTAAGAATACACCAACCTGCTTATTTAGTATCATTTCTTATTGTATAGGCTTTTACTATTGCAAATATAATCAAATTTTAGTTCATTTGCGGAGATGCAAATCCTTTAAGTAACCATTCTCCATATGTTGATATACACTTTGATTGTAATCTCCGTATTACTATTGTTGATTGTTTTGCGAATTGCTTTTATGCTTTCCTCCCTTTCTGCCAAATCGAATGAACTGGAAAGGATTTTATCTGATCGTATTATAACCTCCAGCAGGGAAGACAGGAAAGAACTTTCTGATTCCATTGCGCGTAATTTTGAGAAATTAGCAACCTTGTTCGAATCCTTTAGGGTAAGCAGTGAATTTTCCTTGGAGAGAATGTCTTTATTCCAGAAAGAGAGGCTAGACTTACTCGAAAAAAGGCAAAATGAAATGATCCAAAATACTGATAAACGCCTGGAGCAAGTTAGGCAAACTGTTGAGGAAAAACTGGAAAAGACATTGAGCGATCGTTTAGGAAAAAGCTTTGAAACAGTTGGTAAACAGCTAATCGAAGTCCAAAAAGGGCTAGGGGAGATGCAGGTTCTTGCTCAGGATGTTGGTGGGCTCAAAAGAGTCCTTAGCAACGTTAAGATGAGAGGGGGGATAGGTGAAGTACAACTCTCCATGTTGTTGGAAAACATACTTGCTCCCGACCAGTACCAATCCAATGTGAAGACAAAGAAATCAGGAAGGGACTTTGTGGAATTTGCAATCAGGCTTCCCGGAAAAGAGTCAGGTAATGGCAATGAACACATTTGGCTTCCTGTAGATGCAAAATTCCCGAAAGAGTACTACGAATCACTTCAAAATGCTTACGATGCCGGAGATCCCGCTTTAATTGAACGTGAGCAGAAAGGATTAGAAACCGCTATAAAGTTGATGGCAAAAGATATATCCGAAAAATATATCGACCCTCCTAACACCACTGATTTTGCAATCATGTTCCTTCCTTTTGAAGGGATTTATGCAGAGGTAGTGAGGAAAGCATCCCTTCTCGAAGAGATACAGAACAGGTACAAGGTTCTCGTGACCGGTCCCGCAACTTTTGCTGCAATTCTCAACTCTTTGCAGATGGGTTTCCGCACCCTTGCCATTGAAAAAAGAAGCGGAGAGGTATGGAATACCTTATCTGCAGTAAAAAGGGAGTTCCAGACTTTCGGTGATCTTTTGACCAAAGCACAGAAAAACATCCAGGGCGGTCTTGACGATATAGATAAATTGGTAGGTACAAGAACCAGAGCCATACAGAGAAAACTTAAAGAGGTGGAAACCCTCGAAAACGAGGGCCACACACTTCTTATATCAGATGATATTGATGATGAATCAGGAGAATAAGTTACTGTTAAACAGAGATGTATTCGTCCCAACTTTTAATCTGGATATCTTCGATCTTCATTGAACAGAAAGCCAGGATAAATGCCGAAGCCAAACGGGTATTGGTGATAAGAGGAATGTTGTAATCAACAGCAGCCCTCCTGATTTTGTATCCATTCTCCAACTCTACCTGGGTAAGGTTTTTTGGTATATTGATTACCAGGTCGATTTTCTTGGCCTGCAGCATTTCGATTGCCTGAGGTTCAGCTCCTTTTTCACTGGGCCAATAGACCAATGTTACAGGAACATTATTTTCTATCAAATATTTGTATGATCCACCTGTTGCATAAAGGTTATATCCTTTTTCGGCTAAAAGCTTAGTAGCTGCAAGGAGGTCTGCTTTTTGACGTGCAGATCCCGATGAAATCAGGATGTTTTTCCCTGGAATCCTGTAACCAACCGAAAGCATGGACTTTAAAACAGCTTCGTTGGTGTCGTCCCCGATACATCCAACCTCACCTGTCGAAGCCATGTCTACGCCCAATACAGGATCTGCTTTTTGAAGTCTTGAGAATGAAAATTGGGATGCCTTGATTCCAACATAATCCAGGTCAAAGGCACTTTTTGCAGGGATTTCAAGACTCTCGCCGGTCATGGCTTTGGTTGCAAGTTCTATAAAGTTTATCTTAAGCACTTTGGACACAAAAGGGAAGCTGCGGGAAGCTCTGAGGTTGCACTCGATAACCTTGATGTCATTTTCCTTAGCAAGGAATTGGATGTTGAAAGGTCCTGTGATATTGAGCTCTCCGGCAATTCTCCTGGCAATTTTCTTGATTCTCCTTGTGGTTTCGACATATAGTTTTTGAGGAGGGAACTGTATGGTTGCATCACCGGAATGAACCCCGGCAAACTCGATGTGTTCCGAAATAGCATATGCAATCATTTCACCATCACGTGCAACAGCATCTAACTCTATCTCTTTGGCGTTCTGGATGAATTCCGAGACAACCACAGGATGTTTCTTGGACACATTTGCTGCCAATTTGAGAAATTGCTCTAATTCGCTATTGTTTGAACAAACATTCATTGCAGCACCGGATAAGACATATGATGGTCTAACAAGAACCGGGTAGCCAACAACATCTACAAAATCATAGATATCTTCCAGGGTAGAGAGTTCCTTCCATCTTGGCTGGTCTACTCCAAGGTTGTCCAGCATGGTTGAGAACTTATGCCTGTCTTCGGCGTTGTCAATGCTGGATGCAGTTGTACCTAAAATATTTACTCCGGATTTATCGAGCTTAAGCGCCAAGTTATTAGGTATTTGACCACCCACAGAAACTATCATTCCGTGAGGATTTTCGAGTTCGTAGATATCCATTACCCTTTCATAAGTAAGCTCATCGAAATAGAGCCTGTCACACATATCATAATCGGTGGAAACGGTTTCCGGATTATAATTGATCATGACCCCTCGCCATCCGCACTTTCTGATAGTTTGAAGCGCATTCACAGAACACCAGTCAAATTCTACAGAGCTTCCAATCCTGTAAGCACCGGAGCCAAGCACTATAATCGACTTATTATCACCCTTGTATTTCACATCATTGTGAGTTCCGTTATAGGTAAGGTATAGGTAATTTGTTTGTGCAGGGTATTCGGCAGCAAGGGTGTCGATCTGTTTTACAACCGGTGTAATACCCATTTTTTTGCGGAAATCCCTTATAATAATTGAACTGATATCAGGATCAATTGTATCTTTATAAATCAAACGTCCTATTTGGAAATCGGAGAAGCCCTGTTTTTTTGCAACCGACAACATATGTTCGGATAAGTTATTGCAATCTTCTATTTTTGAAAGCTCTTTTGAAGTGTCTACAATATTTTTGAGTTTCACCAAAAACCATTTGTCAATTTTTGTCAGTTGGTGAATCTGCTCTATTGTATATCCCTTTTGGAAAGCTTTTGAAATAACAAATATGCGGTTGTCAGTTGGCTGACGTAAAGCCTTGTCAATATCATCTACGTTGATCTCCTTGTTTGCGACAAATCCATGGGCTCCCTGGCCAATCATTCTTAACCCTTTTTGGATTGCCTCCTCAAAGCTTCTGCCTATTGACATCACCTCTCCGACACTTTTCATACTGGAGCCAATCTCCCTTGATACACCCTGGAATTTTGAAAGATCCCAACGAGGTATCTTACATACAATATAATCGAGTGAGGGCTCAAAAAAAGCTGGAGTCGTCTTGGTCACTGAATTCTTAAGATCAAAAAGACCATAACCAAGTCCCAACTTTGCAGCTACAAATGCTAGTGGATAACCAGTTGCTTTAGAAGCCAATGCAGATGATCTGCTCAAGCGTGCATTTACTTCGATTACCCTGTAATCTTCCGATTCAGGATCAAAAGCATATTGTACATTACACTCTCCGACAATTCCTATATGCCTTACAATTTTGATAGATAGTTCTCTTAATAGGTGGAACTCACTGTTTGTCAGTGTTTGTGAAGGAGCAACCACAATACTTTCTCCGGTATGTATACCTAAAGGGTCAAAGTTTTCCATATTACAAACCGTGATGCAGTTGTCATACCTGTCCCTTACAACCTCGTATTCTATCTCTTTCCATCCCTTTAAAGATTTTTCTACCAATACTTGAGATGAATATGAAAATGCTTTGTCTGCCAGTTGTATAAGTTCTGATTCTGAGTCACAGAACCCACTTCCTAAGCCTCCTAAAGCGTATGCAGCCCTCAAGATTACCGGATAACCAAGGGATGCTGCAGCCTTTTTTGCATCTTCCTGGTTTTCGACAGCATGGCTCTTTATGGTTTTAACATTTATTTCATCTAGTTTTTTTACGAAAAGTTCCCTGTCTTCTGTATCCATGATTGCTCTCACCGGTGTACCCAATACCTGCAGGTTATATTTATCGAGAATTCCGTTTTTAAAAAGCTCTACACCACAGTTAAGTGCTGTCTGGCCACCAAAAGCAAGCATTATCCCTTGGGGTTTCTCCTTCTTGATTACCTCCTCTACAAAATAGGGGGTGACAGGTAAAAAGTATATCTTATCTGCAACTCCCTCCGACGTCTGAACTGTTGCTATGTTAGGATTAATCAGGACTGTGGTTATTCCCTCTTCCTTCATTGCTTTAAGAGCCTGTGATCCGGAGTAGTCAAACTCACCAGCTTCTCCAATTTTCAAAGCTCCGGAGCCAAGCAAAAGTACTTTCTCAATCTTGTTCATTTCCAATTATTAAAGAAGGTTTATAAAATCATCAAATAAAAACTCGGTATCTGTAGGACCACTTGAGGCTTCGGGGTGGAACTGACAAGAAAAGAAGGGCTTGGACTCGTGCCTTATCCCTTCATTTGTGCCGTCGTTCATATTGGTGAACAATGTTTCCCAACCCATCTCCAGAGCAGAATCATCAACAGCATAACCGTGGTTTTGAGAGGTTATGAAACATCTGTCTGTACCGCTCATCCTCACAGGCTGATTGTGACTCCTGTGGCCATACTTGAGTTTGTATGTGGATGCACCTGCTGCTTTTGAAAGAAGTTGGTTACCCATACATATGCCAAAGATCGGCTTCGGGTTGTCATTGTTAATTGCTTTTTTAAGGTTCTCCACTGTTATTGTGCAGTAATCAGGATTGCCGGGTCCGTTTGAGACAAAGAGTCCGTCATATTCAACATTAGTGAAATCGTAATCCCATGGGACCCTTATGACTTCTACTCCTCGGTTTACAAGGCATCTGATAATATTATGCTTGACACCACAATCAACCAAGACAACCTTCTTATCTCCCTTTCCGTACCGGATTGGCTCTTTGCAGCTCACCAAAGACACTTGATTCTCCTCATCGGGGTTGTATTTGGTTGCTGGTGCTCTGCCCGCAGGGGTGACGGAGCCAAGCATTGAGCCCTTTTCCCTTAACACTTTGGTAAGCTCCCTGGTGTCTACGCCGAATATACCCGGGACTTTATGCTCTTTTAGCCATTGATCCAGGCTTTTGGTTGCATTCCAGTGGCTATATTCGAATGAATAGTCCGAGATGACAAGCCCCCTTATATGTATCTTTTCAGATTCAAAATAGCGGGACAGTCCATTGATGAATTCATCGGCAGGAACTCCGTAATTACCTATTAATGGAAATGTTACACATAATATTTGTCCCGAGAAGGAGGGGTCGGTCAGGCTTTCGGGATAACCCACCATAGCGGTAGAAAAAACGACCTCACCGTGGACGGCTTGGTCGTGACCAAATGAGAAACCTTTGAATATTAGACCATTCTCGAGTTCCAAAGTAGCAGGATTGTATTCAACCATTCTTTTAACTGCTTTTTTATATATTAAATAAACTCGGCAAAGTTAATTATAAATAGGCAAGAATAAAAGAAGAGTTGACCGATTTACATACTTCTTGCAAAAAGTGTCCAAAGCTCAGCCTTGAGTTCCTTCCATCTTTGTATTGCCATAGCTGCAAAATCATGTGTGTGCTTAGTTAGCAACTCTTTTGCTTCCTGGGTTTTACCCTCATTTATAAGTTCCAACGCTTGATTTTGAGCCAAAGCAGATGTTGCAAACAACTTATGCTCCAAATCCAGAATCTGGGGTTCAAGTATAGTCCTGGTTTTATTCCAGTTTATTGTTGCAATACGGTTTGTTTCCCGGAAAGCCCAAATTGCAGCATCTTCCCTGTACCTGTGCTGGCCACAGACTTCGAAACTCTTTGGCAAACTGAGTGTCCCCGAATAAATCGGAATCCTTGGACTTTGTGCAGGATTGTCAAACGAGAACCAGGCAATACCGCCAATTTCGTCTGGCAACCAATCCCTTAACTGGATAATCTGGGAATATGAGCATTGTATCACGGCTATCCCTCTTATCCTTTCAGTAACGCCAGGTTTGATATAGTTTAGCAGATCCCTCATATCATTTGTCATAAAGTTGGATACCGGTTTTACAACCTCTTTGTATTCGCCTTTAACCCTATCCCTTCTGGTTACCTCCACAGCCAGGTTTTTGGTCTGATCCCATTCTGTACCTTCATAAGTTTGTCTGTATAAGGCCAAAACCTCACGCACATCTACTAGTTTGTCGGGCTTTACCGAAAAAGGGAGCTCCTCTGCATCATAGTCCAGTTTGAGAGAAGGAGCCAAGGAATTTAAAACAAAATATTCCCTGACAGAAAAGGGCTTTTTGCCGTTGTTTATTTTCCAGAATACAAAATCATCCTTTCCGTTCCAGTAACCCAGCTCTTTGCACCTTTCTTTGATATCGGAACTGTACAGGAAATTACTGTTGCCAAAGTCCACTTTTGATATCCTTGGTATATTTGCTGATATTGCCACATGGTCATCCGGAATCCGCTGAGCTACCCATATAGCACTTGGTTTCCCGGGGCCTGATCCGAATATTTCCAGTTGCCAGATTTCATTTTTATCGGCAATTGTAAGGCATTCACCGGAATCACCATAACCATACTCCTCGGCCAGTTTGCCTATTAAATTTACGGCATCCTTTGCTGTCGAGCATCTCTGCAAAGCTACCCTCTGAAGCTCTTCTATCAGGAAAAGACCCTCATTGTTAACAAGTTCACTCCTTCCAACAATTGTTGTTTCTCCTATGGCCAGTTGTTTTTCGTTCAAACAAGGATATGCGGTATTAAGATAGGCAAAGGTTTCGGCAACAGCCGGGATTTTTCCTTTTTCCACAACATTCCTGGTATCCCAAGGTTCCTCATTGTGAAGCCTCCCCCAAAACACTCCTTCAAATTCGCCGGCACCGTAAGTTTTCCTGCCTACAATTTCCAGCCATGTCCTGTAGTTTGAATCACAGGTGTGGGCCGTCATCACCGAACCGTCAGTACTTGCCTTCTTTGCCACCATTATGGATGTACAACTCTCCGAAAAATCAGAGTCATCAGGGTCATGGGAGAGTGGAGCCTGCCCCGGTGCCATACAACATATGAGCAGAATGGCTGCAGAAATCAGGAATCTTTTAAATTTCATAGCTTAATCAGGTTTAATTAAATAATTTGAATTCAAAACAAAAATAGAAAAAAGGAAGTATATTTACACCATAATAATCAGAGATCATATGAGACTTTTTTCACTGCTGCTGCTTTTACTGCTAAACACCTCCCTTTTCGGGAGTGATCCTTTGTTATATGTCATAGAGATCAAAGGAGAGATAAATGCCTCTTCATTTAAAAAGTTAACCAAAGGTATTGCTGAGGCAAAAGAGCTGGATGCCAAGGGAATCATAATACAACTGAACACTTACGGAGGTGCTGTGGATGCGGCCGACAGCATGAGGAGTGCTTTACTGGATTTAAAGATACCCACTGCGGTGTTCATAGATAACCAGGCCGTATCTGCCGGCGCCTTGATTTCCATTGCATGCGACAGTATTTACATGAAAAAGGGTGGGACCATAGGGGCCGCCACTGTTGTAAACCAGACCGGAACTCCTATGCCCGATAAATACCAGTCTTTCATGAGGGCTATGATGCGTTCCACTGCCGAAGTCAAAGGCAGGAATCCCTCAATTGCAGAGGCAATGGTGGATCCCACAATTTACATAGAAGGAGTCATAGACAGCACAAAGGTTCTTAGTTTGACAGCAGAAGAGGCCATCAACCTGGATTACTGTGAAGGTGTCGCTTCTTCCTTGGACGAGGTTGCCGAAATGTTTTTACAAAGCCCCGGTTTTTCTATACAAAAACAGCATTTGACACTATTGGACAGAATTCTGCTGTTTTTTCTCTCTCCGGTCATTCAGGGGCTCTTGTTGATGGTTATTATGGGAGGTATCTATTTTGAGTTGCAAAGCCCCGGTATAGGATTCCCCTCGGCAGCAGCAATAGTGGCCGCTGTCCTCTACTTTTCCCCTCTTTACCTGGAAGGGATGGCAGAGAACTGGGAAATCATAGTTTTTGTACTTGGGGTATTGCTTCTTTTTGCCGAAATCTTTGTCATCCCAGGTTTTGGCATAGCCGGAATAGGAGGCATACTATTAATGATCACCGGACTTACATTTGCAATGATCGACAACCAGTTCTTTTACTACGACGGTAATTTTGACTTCAGGGTCATTGTAAAACCAATATCCATAGTATTGCTGACCGCTTTTCTATCCTTTGTCGGATCCATATTCCTTGCCGGAAGACTGCTTGGCAACAACTCTCTTCCCAGGATATCCCTGAATACAGTCCTTAAGGAATCGGATGGTTTTGTCAGTGCTGATTCTGCCATCAGGAAATTGGTCGGTAGTACAGCTACTGTGTGTACTGCAATGAGGCCCTCCGGAAAAATTGAAATAGAAGGAGTGTGGTATGATGCCACTATGTCCCTTGGTCAGGCCGAAAGGGGAGACCATGTAGTTATTGTCAAATACGAGGGAGGAAGGTTTTATTGCGAGCATCTTCCTCAATAAGATCCAATAATTTGTCAATTGCCTCTTCCTGAGGCACTGAACGATACACAGCCTCTTTTCCACGATAGATGCTCACTTTATTGTGTCCCTCGCCAACATAACCATAATCTGCATCTGCCATCTCACCTGGACCGTTTACTATACAGCCCATTACTGCAATGTTGTAACCAACCAAATGAGAGGTCTTTTCCTTTACTTTTTGGAAAACCTCCTCCAGGTTGTATAAAGTCCTGCCACATCCGGGACATGCTATGTATTCGGGTTTTGTAAACCTTCTCCTTGCAGCCTGGAATAGATTCTCCTTGAATGCCTCCATCTCTTTCGCCGGAATCTCTTCTTGATTCACATAGGCTTTTATATTGAAGTCGTCTATCTCTTTTTCCAGCAACAGAGGACCATAATCACAAGAAGCCCTGATTATAAACTGTTCATATGAGTCGCACCAATATTCAGCAGGCATTGGATTCAGATCATTCCTCCTTGATTCCATGTATGTTGCTATCTCTTTTGCCACAGGAATCTCATTTGCAGGGTTTTCGGTAAGGGAGACACGTATTGTGTTTCCTATGCTTTTTTTGAGCAGGGCAGCTATTCCCAGTGCCGATTTTATACGTCCCTCATCCCCGTTGCCGGCTTCCGTCACACCGAGGTGCAACGGATAGATGATCCCGGACTCTTCCATCATTTTGTATAATAGTTGGTATGCACTTGTCATTACCAGAGGGTTGCTGGCTTTTAGGGATATTATGATCTGGTTAAAACTGTTCTCCTGTGCCATTCCTATCCACTCCATGGCAACTGCAGCCATGCCTTGTGGCGTATTGCCGAATTTTTGGGTATTGTACTCGCCAAGAGACCCATGGTTTACACCTATCCTGAGAGCAGTGTCGTTTTCTTTGCAAATCTTCACAAGTTTTGCAAATTCGATTGTTGCTCGTTCCCTTTCCTTTGCGAAATTCCCCGGGTTTATCCTCACCTTATCGGCTACCGCAGCAGCCAAATGGGCTACTGTGTATGAAAAATGAACATCGGCTACCAAAGGTGTAGTAATTCCTTCGTTCCTGAGTTTCTGTTTAATTATGGCCAATGCCTCTACCTCCTTTGGCCCTTGGGTTGTGAGCCGGATAATTCCGGCACCTGCCTTAGCCAACTTGCGGCACTGCTCCAGAGAAGCCTCTACATCGGCAGTTGGAGTGTTGCACATGGTCTGCACAATGACCTCCCTTTCATTTCCGATTGTAAGTCCGGCAACTTTTACTTTTATATTGTCCATTTTGCTCCAGATTAAAGGTGAATATGCAAAGCCACACTGAATACAAGCTGCTTTGGATAAGTGAAAAGATAATCGGTGGGGCTGTACTTTTTGGGATCATGTAAATAGGTAAGGGAATAATGGTAATTCCCTTCTACATGTAATTCAAATGGTTTGGCAATAAAGGCCAGTCCACCACCTGCAATGAAACCAAGGTCGACCTTGTTATCAAATTCGTCAAAACCACTTCCATCATAATTTATACGTTTTTGCCTGTAACCTCCGAAACAGCCGGCATTGAGCAATATCCTCATTTTCCAAAAATCAAAATGGAATTGCGAAACCACAGGTATTGTCACAACCTCATACAGGTTTTCACCATCAGGAGTTTTATATCCTTGCTTTGAACTGCTTATCCCGGTTTGTATCCCAAAAATATCTATCGTACCCCAAAGATTGTGGTAGTAAGTGTAGAGTATGGAAAAATTTTCATTAGTTGTCACCGATTTGTATTCAAGGTCAGGGCGGGTATCCAGTCCACTGATATTGTAACCTGCCCTGACCCCCAGCATATGCTGTTTAGTCTGGGCAAACAAATCAGCATTGGACAGCAGTGCTAAAATAAAAACGATTATTATTCTCTTGCTCATTTTTTGACCGGGTTGAAAATTTCGTCAATATTTACTAGTTGAAGCAACTCAACCGACTCGGGTATGTTGATTATTGTGTTGCCGTCGGCAAGTGAATATAATCGTACTTTTTCGGGTTGCTGACGCTTCTTCAGATTCCCGGTATCAATCACTCCGTTATTGTTAAGGTCTTCTGTGATTTTTATCGAGTATTTACCTTTTGCCAGGTAGGGGAATTCAAGGATTGTATCATTGGAAATCCTGAAACTCCGGAAAACTTTATCTCTTGTAATGTTGGTCAGTTCGACTATATAATTGCCCTTTGTCCCCTTGATATCCAAAGTAAGTTTAGATAGTTTCTCGTCAGATGGCAGGGAAACAGTGTTTATGATCGAATCGTTTGTCCTTTTGTAAATATCTTTTATGGCAAAAGCAGGTATATCAAGAGAATATTGGTAACCGGGCAACAAACGACCAACAGGCTTTATGTTGACAATCCTGCTCCACAATGAATCGTAGATGACTTGGTACTCCATTTTGCCCATATCACCTCTAGGGGCTTTGTAAATTAGTGAAATGGAGTCTCTGTTTAAATCCGAAAGAGGAGCTTCAAAAACCAAGGAAAACCCATTTTGCTCAAATAAGGCAGGATCCGAATCTACCTTGAATTCGAGTAAGTCCTTTCTTTTCTTATCCTTGGAAGATCGTTGGAGAACCTCTTGTTCTTCCTTGTTTTCCTGAGGTTTCCTGGGCGGTGCAAGCACAATGTTTTCTGTAAATGGAGACAAAACTCCTGCAGAGTCCGTTTTATGGTATGTTATCTTGATTTTTAGTGAATCCGGCGCTATGATAGTGGTGTCGGTAATCCATAGCAACAAGCTGTCCCTGCGAATATTAGTCTCTTTCCTGAAGGAGGACTCCTTCAGCCCGGCTATTTCGATGGAATCAATAATCGGGTAAGAGGCGGAAAAAGTCAGGAATGCCATCCTGTGTTGCTCCCTTTTGCTATCCTTTATAAATTGCCTTTCGTTATCCTCCTTGAACATGTAGAGCTCCAGCTCTGCCGGCCTTGACATCGCTGCCAGTGTGTCCTTCTCTCCAACGAAAGTAAGTTCCGGCATATTACTGACCAATGGTTTTACGGGTGTATAGAGAGTGTCAAGGAAAGCTATCCTTTCATTTTCGGGATCGTATTTGTAGTTTAAATTAACGTCTTCAAAAGCATAAACAGCATATTGTGTGTGTTTGAGGTTTCGAACTGTGAAATAACCGAAAATGTCGCTTTTTGCAATGGCAGAGGGCAGCTGGGTATAGATTGCACTATCGGGCTTATTATCATAAAATGCTATAATCATGTTTTTTGCCGGCATCAGGTTGTCTGCAAGGGATACTCTCCCTGAGACCATCATGGTGTCAAGCACCTTTCCCGTAGAAAAGGGGTAAACATATTCATAAAACTGGTTACCCTCGTTGTTGTCCTGGATAGATCTGCCAAAATTAAGAGTATATGTCTTTGCCGAATCCAGTGGTTCCGCGAAACTGATGGTTATGCTTTTACCCCTGATTTTGGACAGAGGTCTTTTAAGTTGCGGAGGAGATAGGAAAATATTCTTTTGCTCCTCCTTCAATATGGTATATTCGTCAAAGGTTAAGGTGATGCTGCCCCCTTTAACAGGAAACCCTACCATACCCGAATCAGGCATAACCCGCAGTATTCTAGGAGGTATCGTATCCTTTGGTCCACCCATCGGAGGTGCTGAAGTATTGGCACAAGACCCTGCAAATATATAAGAGAGTAATATAAGAATCGAAAACTTTGCCACATTGTTCACACTTATCATACTTTAGGTGTTTAATCTTCCTTAATCTCAGTTCTAATAACGTTTTCCACCCCTTTTACCTGGGACATTTGTTTTATTATTTTCTCAAGGTCTTCCTTGTTGTGAACATATAAATCGATGAATCCTTCAAATATACCATCATGGGTTTCGATAAAGATTTTCCTTATGTTTACGCTAAGAACAAGGGTGATGAATTGGGTTAGTTCATTTAAAATACCAATCCTGTCAATCCCCCTCATGCTTATGCGGGCAAGGAAAGAAGAGACGGTATGTTTGGTCCATTTGGCCTTTACAATCCTGTTGCCATAACGGGAAGCCAGTTGTATTGCCTCGGCACAACTGTTTTTGTGTACAATAACCTCGCCATTGTCGTCAACAAACCCAATGACTTTGTCTCCTGGTATCGGTTTGCAACATCTTGCTACTTCATAAGAGAGTGTTTTTTCCAAAGGATTTTCCTTTAAGAGATAGTCTTTCTTTTTATCGATTTCTCTTTTGGGCAGATTGTTAACAACTTGTATATCAGACTCTGTAACGTCATTGTTATCCAGAGTGTCGTTATCATCCTCATTTTCAAAGTCATCCGACTCGCTACTATTACCGAATCCGGAAAACTGGATATTCCAAAAACGGATTCGTTTTTTAGATGTGCTTTTCTTGATCATCGAGGAGAGGTCTGATATGTCCAGGATGCCTGCCCCGATTTTGCTGAAAAGTTCCTCCCTGTTGTTCAAACCATAAGCAGCCGTGAGTTTCCTGTACACCCTTGACTGAGGCCTTATACCCATATCGGTAAGCTTTTCGTCAAGCATTGTTTGGCCCGCTTTCAAATGGTCCTTGATTTCGGATTTGAGGGCATCCATTATAAAACTTTTGGCTTTGGGAGTCTTTGCAAAATCCAACCACTCCCTCTGAGGTCTTTGCGACTCGGCAGTTATGATTTCAATCTGGTCACCATTCCTTAATTCGTATGAAATGGGCACAAGCTTGAAGTTGGCTTTTGCAGCAATTGCCTTGTTGCCGATTTCGGAGTGGATTGAGTAGGCGAAGTCAAGGGCGGTAGACCCTTTGGTTAGTGACTTTGATTCACCTTTGGGTGTAAATACGTATATTTCAGACGAGAGCAGGTCGGAGTGGAACCTGTCCAAAAATTCCAAAGCATTGGAGTCGGGATTTTCCAGTACCTCCCTTACCATATTGAGCCACTTGTCCATTTCGTTTTCAGAAGGTGATCCATGGGCACTCTTGTAACTCCAGTGGGCCGCTACACCTCTTTCTGCCAAGTCGTTCATCCGAACAGACCGGATCTGAATCTCAACCCAGTTCCCCTGAGGACCCATAACGGTACAGTGCAGTGCTTCGTATCCATTGATTTTTGGGGTGCTCACCCAATCCCTTATCCTGTCTGTTTTTGAAATGTACAATTCAGTTATAAGTGAATAGATATGCCAACATTGAATCCTTTCGGGCTGTTTGTCATTGGGCTCAAAAATAATCCTTACTGCATAAAGGTCATAGATTTGTTCAAACGGGATGGATTTGGTCTCCATTTTCCGCCAAATGGAGTAGGGGGTTTTGGTCCTTTTGGTGATGGAAAACTTATATCCTGCCTGTTTGAGACTTTCCGAGATAGGCTCAATAAACCCATCCATGGCACACCCCCTTTCGGCTACAGTCTGGGATATCCTGGACTGGATATAGTCGTATTGGGCAGGAATTGTATGGTACAGCCATATGTTCTCCAATTCGGATTTGATGCTGTAAAGTCCTAACCTGTGGGCAAGGGGTATGAAGATATACATGGTCTCGCTTAGGATCTTGGACTTCTTGTGGTCGGGCATGAATTCAAGAGTTCTCATGTTGTGAAGCCTGTCTGCCAGTTTGATCAGGATTACCCTCACATCATCATTCAGGGTGAGCAGTATTCTTTTGAAGTTTTCGGCTTGGGAGGAGGTTTTTGAGTCAAATGCACTCTTGATTTTGGTCAATCCGTCAACCAAAGAGGCTATTTTTGCGCCAAAAAGCCTCTCAATGTCTTCTAGGGTGTACTCGGTATCTTCAACAACATCATGGATAAGGGCAGCAACGATGGATTTGTAGCCAAGGCCTATCTCCTGGACAACAATTTGGGCAACCGCAATGGGGTGTATTATATAAGGTTCTCCAGACCTGCGCCTGACTCCGTTATGAGCAGCCCGTGCAAAATCAAAAGCCTTGAGAACTACCTCATATTCACCTTGGTTTGCACATCGTTTGAGACTTGCCATACGGAGAATTTCAAACTCCTTATCTATTATTGCATTATCCTTATCTGTGAACATATTGACTAGTAAAGCATATCTCTTTTACCCTCTTTAATCATCCTTAATTTTGCCGAAATCTCTTCTCGTTTTTTAACCTCTTTTACAAGAGACAACTCTTCTTCTATGAGTGCATAACCCGCTTTTTTTGTCTCTTCGGAAGAGTAATCTTCCAGATACTCGGCCAACGTCAACATTGCATTAGGTGTGCAGAACCTTCCGATAAATCCCGGAACAGCATATTCCATGAAATGTTCCCCGGTTCTGCCAAGCCGGTAGCAAGAGGTACAAAAGCTGGGGATAAAACCTCTGCCCAAAAGCCAGTGAATCACATCATCCAGATCCCGTGAATCGCCAATTTTGAATTGTTCCCGGTTAAGCTCCTGTTTCTCTTTCCTTTCTTCGTGGTAACTGCCTATTTCGAGTCTGGTTCCGGCATCAATCTGGGATACCCCGTACTCTATCACTGCATTCCTAACCTCGGTTGTCTCCCTTGCTGTCATAATAAGGCCTGTGTAGGGTACGGCAATCCTCAATGTAGCTACCAGTTGTTTGAACTGTTCGTCAGTTACTTCGTAAGGTAGTTTGAGTTTCATGCCATAAGCAGGTTTGATTCTGGGGAAACTGATAGTGTGTGGTCCGACACCATACTTGTCTTGCAGGTAAATAGCGTGGCGAACCAGACCCAGAACTTCAAATCTCCAATCATACAAACCAAACAAAGCTCCAATCCCGACATCGTCTATTCCGGCTTCAAAAGCTCTGTCCATCGCATTTAGCCGCCACATATAGTTACTTTTGATACCTGGACCTGGGTGATATTTAGAGTATGTCTCCTTATGGTAGGTTTCCTGAAACACCTGGAATGTACCTATACCGGCATTCTTGACTGTTTTGAAACCTTCTATGTCCAATGGGGCAGCGTTGATGTTGATGCGCCTGATCTCACCATTTCCGACTTTTACACCGTAACATGTCCTGACTGTTTCTGCAATGAATTCCGGAGTATATTTCGGATGCTCTCCATATACCAAAATAAGCCTTTTATGGCCCTCCTTTTCCAGTTGTGTAACTTCGGATACAATATCCTGCTCCGAAAGTGTCCTTCGCACAGCTTTGCGAAGAGAGCTGCGAAATCCACAATACTGACAGTTGTTCACACAATAGTTGCCAATATAAAGGGGGGCAAAGAGAACTATCCTTTTACCATAAATGGATCTTTTGAGTTCTTTTGCGGTCTCAAAAAGTTCTTCGAGTGCCTCGGGAGACTTTATTGCAAGCAGGGCAGCTGTTTCATTTAGTGTAAGAGCCTGCTTGGTCTTGCTTTTTGCAAGAATTTCCCGGATCTTTGGCAAATCCTCCTCAGTATTGTTGATGAGGTCATGAAAAAGCCGGTCATCAATAAAATCTTCGGCTCCGGATGTTAAATTAAGTTCCATATCAAATTTTCTTTAATTACATGTATTTATAATTGTCCACGTTTTGAAATGCGTGGGATAACTCTGCTCCAAAAAGTATGAGTGTCCAACTGATGTTCATCCAAACCATGAATAACGGAATGGCGGCAAAAACCCCGTAAACAGCACTAAGGCCTGTAACCATGATCTGTGTTTCCAGGTAAAAGAACTGAACCACAATAAATGCAAAGGCTAATATCAGGGCACTGTTGAAAGCCGCTGACACCTTGACTTTTGTGTTTGGTATGAATTTGTACATCAGGGTAAAGACACCTGCAATGAAAAAATAGGCAGTTATCCATGTAAAAATAGATGTGACCGGAACATACCTGTCTATCTCCAGCCCTACGGATTGCAAAGCGCTCGAATAAACCAGGGCTAATGTCAGGAAAATAAAGATGACAAAAGGAGATACCAGCAGGAGAGTAAAATAGTACAACGCTCTCTTTTTTAATGATCGTCCGTTCTCCAGTTTCCATATCTCGTTGAATGCCTTTTCTATATTGAGCATCAGCCATATAATAGTCGAGAGGAGAAACAGGAAACTAATCACTCCAAATAATCCGTTACGACTGGTTTTGATAATATTTTCGGCAAAAGTCAGTATATATGAAATGATCTCTTCGTTTCCCTGAAAGTAGGTGTACAAAAGATGCTGTAAACTATCCCCGGCACCGAAACCATTTGTAATAGCAAACATTATAGCCACAAAGGGAACTACGGACATGGCCGAAAAATAACTCAACGATGTAGCCTGCAACGACACTTTGTCACTGGTAAACCCCTTTATTGTTATGATAAAAACCTTTAGGTATTTTATCATCCTTGCACGCATGATGCTCAATTCCGACATATCCAGATGCCAGATATCGTTAAACAGGAATTTCAGGATTCTCTGATAGGTGTGTCTTATGTTTTCATATTTTTTCAAAAGAGCTTCTCCATGAATTTAGTTGGACTTATCATATAGCGTACATGTGTTCCGCTGCCTATTTCGCCTTTTTCGTCATAAGCCCGGATTTCGAAAGTAAACCTTTTGTTCTCATGTTCCACTAATAATGCCTCTGCATACACCCTGGCTCCCATGGGGGTTGCACGAGTATGCTTTATGTTGATCTCAATTCCTACAGTGTCTTCATCTGCGGACAACAATGACTTAGCCAAGAGGTGTGCACACTTTTCCATAAGCGCGATCATCCCGGGAGTAGCAAAAACCGGTAACAATCCTGATCCATAATGTGCTGCGGTATCCTCTTCACCAACAATCTTATCAATCCTCAACCTCTTTTCCATCTCCATCCTTATAATATATGCTTTGCAATCTCCATGAAGCCCTCCATTTTCTCCTCTGTCGGAGCACCCATAAGTTCAACAGGCGGAGCTACCATGTTCCATGACATCTTCTCTGCAAAAGGAACCAGTGTTTTCACACCCCCACCACTCCAGCTGAATGAACCAAACAGAGCATAATTCTTATCCTTTGGATTTAGGATTTCAAGTTCATTGCAAAGGTGCTGCATCATGGGATGCATAACTGCATTGTATGCGCTGGAGCCCAATATGACTGCTTTGTATTTCCAGATATCATTCAAAATAAAGGAGACATGTGTTTTGGAGACATCATATACACGAATGTTGCTGATGCCCCTTTCGGCAATAAGCCTCGCAACATAATCTGCCATTTTTTCGGTGTTTCCGTACATGGATGCAAATGCAATCACAACTCCCTCCTCGGATTCATGCTTGCTCCATTTATCATAAAGTGCCATGGCTTTTTGAGGCTCCTTCCTCCATACCGGTCCGTGTGAAGGGCAAATTATACTTACCGGAACACCTTTGAGCTTGGCAAATGCTTTTTGGACCATATGGCTGTATTTCCCAACGATATTGGAATAGTACCTCCTCATTTCATCTTCGTAATAAGAGAAATTGATCTCATCGTCGAATATTGCCCCGTCGAGTGACCCGAAAGAGCCGAATGCATCACATGAAAACAAAATTGAATCGGTGGCATCGTATGTCATCATGGTTTCCGGCCAGTGCACCCATGGCGTAATTACAAAATTGAGTTTATGATAGCCCAAATCAAGGGTATCACCATCCTTTACTTCATGTATTGAATCTGTGCTTATGCCAAAATAGGCCTCAAGCATTTTGAATGCCTTGTTGTTTGCAACAATCTTTATTTGAGGATACCTCCTGATTATCCAGCCCACCATACTGGAATGGTCTGGCTCCATATGGTTTACAACAAGGTAGTCTAAATCCCGGCCTTCCAGGATATCTTCTATCACCTCAATGTAATCATCTTTGGATCCAAATTCCAGAGTATCGACCAAGGCGCATTTTTTGTCGGCTATCAAGTATGAGTTGTAGGAGACTCCATTGGGCAGAGGCCAATTGTTTTCAAAAAGATTTTTTTTACGGTCATTTACCCCAATGTAGTGCACTTTGTTGGAAATTACTATTTTTTTCATCTTTTAAAGAGGCTTTGTTATAAGTTGTAAAGTTAACTAATTATTTGATTAAATTAAAAAATTCTTCTTCGGTCAATATTTTAATTCCCAGCTTTTTAGCCCTCTCCTCCTTGGCTGGCCCCATATTTTGCCCGGCAACAATAAATGAAGTGGAGGCAGAGATGGAAGATACGTTTTTACCTGAGTGTTGTTCAATGATTTGCTTTATTTCTTCCCTTGGTTTTGAAAAAACACCCGAAACAACAACAGACAGCCCTTCCAACTTGTTCGATATTGCCTTTTGCTCTGCTCTCTCTTCGCTCATGTTCAACCCAAAATCACCAAGTCTTTTGACGGTTAACCTGTTTACGGTATCCGAAAAAAAAGAGATTATTGAATCGGCTACAATCCCGCCAATCTCATCTACCATCAGAAGTTCGTCCCTGGTTGTATCCATCAAAGCTTCCATGGATTTGAAACTCATCGCAAGGCTTTTGGCTGTGGTTTCTCCTACATGTCTTATTCCGAGTGCATACAAAACTCTATGGTATGGTACACTTTTGGATAGTTCAACACTTTTCAGGAACCTTTCAGCAGATCTCTCTTTCCATCCATCCATTTTTAGTAACTCTTGTTGGGTAAGGGAATAAAGATCTGGAAGCTCTTTTATCATGCCTAATCTGATCATCTGATCAATCGTTGCTTCCCCAGCCAATATGTTCATTGCCTTCCTGCTGCAAAAATGGAGGAACCTCCCCCTTATCTGCATTGGGCAACCGTTATAATTAGGGCAGTAGTGTTTTGCTTCGCTCTCCTCTTTTCTGAGCAATGAGCCGCATTCGGGGCAGTTAGAGGGAAAACGGGGTAATAAAAACCCTGATTTTCTCAATGAGAGGTCCACACCTACAATTTTTGGAATGATTTCTCCACCCTTTTCTACATATACTGTATCACCAATATGGATATCCAGCAGCTTCATTTGATCTTCGTTATGTAACGATGCCCTCCTTATTGTACTACCCGACAGCAAAACAGGCCGCAGATTGGCAACAGGAGTAACGGCACCAGTCCTTCCGGTTTGATAATCTATTGATTCAATAATGGTTACAGCCTGTTCTGCCTTGAATTTATATGCAGTTGCCCATCTGGGGGATTTTGCAGTGTATCCGGCTTTCAATTGCAAATCTGTACTGTTTGCCTTGATAACGACCCCGTCTGTCGGGAAGTCAAGGGTTTTTCGCTCCTTATCCCAGTCATCGAGGTACTGGAATACCTCTTCAAGGTTATAACAAAGCTTGTAATGTTCCGAAACCGGGAATCCGATATTCCTCGCCCATTCCAAGGACTCTGCATGTGTTTTGAATCGTAAGCCCTCTCCGTTAACAGAGTAGAAATAGGCACTGAGATTCCTTTCTGCCATTAAGGTTGGGTCAATTAGTTTAAGGGAGCCTGCAGCAGCATTCCTGGGATTTGCAAAAGTGGGTTCCTCAGCATCTTCCCTTTTTTTATTCAGCTTGTCGAAAGAGTTCCATGACATGAAAATTTCTCCACGAATTTCAAACTCTCCCTGGAATGAATCCGACGGGAGCTCCAAAGGGATTGATTTAATTTGCTTTACATTGTTGGTTACATCATCACCGATAGTACCATCTCCTCGCGTAACTGCCCTCACAAGCCTGTGGTTGTTGTATGTAAGGGATATGGCCGAACCATCAATCTTGAGTTCACACACATACTCTGTTCCGGTACCTGAAATTTTGGACAACTTTTCGTCAAATGAGTAAAGTTCTTCTAAATTGTAAGTATTACCCAGCGATAGCATGGGAGTTTTGTGCCTGTATTGTGGAAAATTCTTTCCATCGTTGTCATTGGACAAATCACTACCGATTTTCAATGTGGGGGAATCCTCTGATTGGAAGGCAGGATACTTGGATTCCAGATATTGCAACTCCTGCATTAGCAAATCATATTCAAAATCCGTAATAACAGGCTTATTATCTACGTAATATAAACGATTATGCCTTTCTATCTCCTCTCTTAGGAGCTTTATCCTTTCTTTGGCATTTACTTTGCTTCCTTTCATAATTCAACTTACAAATTTAGATATTTTTTAATTATTATTAACTTTGCCGACTCAATAAGTAAAGTAATGAAAAAATCGATTGTAATTTTAACGGGAGGAGGTCCCGCACCAGGTATGAATACTGTAGTGGGCAGTATTGCTAAAACCTTCATAGCAAATGGATACAGAGTGTTAGGTTTACATGGGGGCTATAAAGGTTTGTTTTCGAAACAACCAGATTTTACCGAGCTTGATTTCTTGATGGCTGATTCCATATTCAACCGTGGAGGCTCATATTTGGTAATGAGCAGATACAAACCCACCAAGGATGATTTTGAAAACAATTTCAACCTGGATTTTTTTGTTAATAACAATATCCAATTGCTTGTGACAATTGGAGGAGATGACACTGCATCTACAGCCAACCGGGTTGCAAAATTCCTTGTAGAACACAACCACCAGATTTCTAACATTCATGTTCCAAAAACCATAGACAACGACTTACCCCTTCCTCTGCAAAGACCAACTTTTGGTTACGAATCAGCCAAGTCAGAAGGGGCCAGGCTTGCAACAACTGTATACGAAGATGCCCGTACCAGCAATAACTGGTTTGTAGTGTGTGCCATGGGACGTTCGGCAGGGCACCTTGCTTTTGGTATAGGATCGGCTGCTCACTATCCAATGATAGTTATACCCGAAATGTTCAACAAAACCACAATTTCAATAGACAAGATTGTAAAACTCGCAATATCTTCCATAGTCAAACGAATAACCTTAGGGATCAACTATGGTGCAGTTATGATTTCCGAAGGTGTATTCCATGAATTGAGCGACGAAGAACTAAAATTATCCGGGGTTACTTTTTCGTATGACGATCACGGCCATCCTGAACTTGGCAAAGTTTCCAAAGCACATATTTTCAATGAAATTCTTGAAAAAAGACTCAGAGCTTTGGGGCTTTCAACAAAATCCCGTCCCGTTGAGCTGGGTTATGAACTCAGGTGCCAGTACCCAAGCGCTTATGACCTGGTTTACTGTACCGAACTCGGAATCGGAGTCCATCAGCTCTTTACGGAAGGGCAGACTGGTTGTATGGTTTACATTGATCACCTTGGAAAGGTCAAACCGCTATTTCTTAAAGATATCCAGGAACCTACGACGGGGAAAATCCCTCCCAGGGGAGTCAGCCTTGAGTCAGACAGGGTCCAGGCAGTGATCAACAATATCCTGCACTACATTACAGAGAGTGATTACGAAGCTGCTTCGAAGGTTATATCCAACCCTGCAGAGTACGATTTCAGGAAGATCCTCAATTGGTAGCGGGTGGAGGTTAAACCCATCATCTATCAAGTTTTGCCAAGGCTTTTCGGGAATACCAACCCTTTGTGTGTTCCCGGAGGTACTATACAACAAAACGGATGCGGCAAATTTGATGATTTCACAAATGAAACCCTCAGGAGATTAAAATCCCTGGGGGTTACTCATATTTGGTTTACCGGTGTTATCCGCCATGCTACACGTACCCCTTTTGAATCCTGTGGTATTGGGGCAAACCATCCCGACATAGTAAAAGGAGAGGCCGGCTCACCCTATGCAATCACTGATTATTTTGATGTGGCACCCTCTTTGGCAAACGATCCCACGAACAGGATGAAAGAGTTCGAAGAACTTCTGATTAGATGTAAAAATCTCTCTTTAAAAGTTATTATTGATTTTGTACCAAACCATCTTTCAAGGGAATACAATCCTGTCAACGCAAATAGAGAAAGACCTTGTTTTGGTGAGAATGATAAGAGAGATTACCATTTTCATCCAATGAATAACTATTACTATCTTCCCGGCACTTCGTTTATTCCCCCAGTAAAAAGCGATAATACAGAGCCTTATACCGAAAATCCTGCACGAGTTACCGGAAATGACTGTTTTAGACCAGATCCATCCGTTGATGATTGGTATGAAACAGTAAAGCTAAATTACGGAGTGGATTATTCAGTCGGTAAACTTGGATATTTCCATCCTATACCCGATACTTGGCTAAAGATAAAGGAGGTACTTTTTTTTTGGGTGGAAAAAGGGGTTTCCGGATTCAGGTGTGATATGGCAGCAATGGTGCCCAAGGAATTTTGGGAATGGATAATTCCTGTTATCAAAAAATCTTTTCCGGGAACAATATTCATCGGAGAAATATATGAACCACACCTGTACGATTCTTTCTTGCAAAAGTGCGGTTTTGACTACCTGTACGATAAAGTTGGACTTTACGATACTTTAAAGGAGATTACTTTGGGAAAAATGGGGTGCAGTGAAATTACCCGTTGCTGGCAATCCCTTGGTGCACTTGAAGACAGGATGGTTAATTTCCTTGAAAACCACGATGAGGTGAGGGTTGCTTCACATCACTTTGCTTCGGACCCTTTGGGTGCTTTACCAGCCTTGGCTGTTTCGCTTTTGCTAAACAAGTCTCCTTTTTTACTCTATTTTGGACAAGAGCTGGGAGAGAGGGGAGAGGATTGCGAGGGCTTTTCCGGACAAGATGGAAAAACCTCCATATTTGACTACTGGTCATTGGAAACAGTACGTAATTGGATAAAAGACAACAATGAACCACCAATCAGAAATCTTTACAAAACCCTGCTCAACCTGGCAACAGCAGAAGAGGCTTTTGGTAATGGTGACAAATTTGACCTTAATTATGCCAATGAACACAACCCTTTTTATAATATCTACAACAATTTCTCATTTACACGGAAAGGGGTCGATGCTCTTTTCATAATCTTTGCAGGTTTTGGCAAACAGGAATACCATGTTAAGTTGGTTTTGCCCCATGAGATGTTTGTATACCATTCAATTGAACCTGGAATAATCCGTCAGGCATCAGATGTGATGACCGGAGAGAAATTTGAAATCAGGCTGGATCCTGCATCATTGACAGAGCTGGGAAATACTGCTCACGGTATAAAAGTCGTTAAAGTACTACTTTGATGATATCGTCCCAGTTTGTTGTATACTTTGGTGATAGGTGTCCCATATTGTATAAGATTTTTTCAGGCCCCTGTGTGGCGGTTATCAACGTCTCACGGCCATATCTGGAATTGACACTATCCAGGCATTTCATCAACCTATCTGATTTTTCCCTGTCCCTCGAATCAAACAATACTCCCGGAGTCTGCTCCTTTCTTGAAATTGAAGAGAATATGACTCCTGCTTTTTTATAACCGCAGCCTTGTTTGAGATATGGAATCACGCTTCTGCATGTAATTTTGACCAATTCCAGGGTATTGTCGGATGGCAAATCCAAGGGGATTACAATTGATCTGTAGTCTTTGGTGACATTTTCCCTGAACGGGTTGGTATAAAAGAAAATGATAATCTTACCAACCACTCCGTTTTGCTGTCTCAATTTTTGAGCACATGATGAGGTGAATTTTGCAACAGCACGAACTACCTCTTCGTGATCATACACATCCTTTGCAAAACTACGGCTGGTACATATCTGTTGCTTGTCGGGAATATTCTCTTCGACTCCAAAGCAAGGCTCACCATTCAACTCTTTCCATGTTTTAAGACCGGTGATATTCATTTTAGCCCTGACCCATGTCGGGTCTTTTTTTCTAAAGTCCAGGGTATTCGTTACTCCGTTCAATTCCAGCATTGCCGAATACTGCCTGCCTATTCCCCAGACATCACCAACCGGGAATTTACCCAGCACTTTTTCGATATCCCCATTTTTGACCATTATACAATTATTGTTAAGCCGGGGGTATTTCTTGCATAGTTTTGAAGCTACTTTAGCCAGGGTTTTTGTATGGGAAATGCCAAGACTCAAAGGGATACCTGTATCTTTGCGGACTTTTTCCGTAATCTTTTTGGCCAGGGAAGGCAGCTCGGTCGTGGTAATGCCTTCCAGGTTAAGGAATGCCTCATCAATGGAGTAGATTTCGGCAGACGGCACCATAGCACAAATCGTATCCATAACCCGGGAAGACATGTCTGAATACAATGCAAAATTGGAAGAA
>WARP01000478.1_pt2 | contig 49325 bp, 44 predicted proteins | sample 4769151 | NCBI WGS metagenome assembly WARP01 (sample SAMN08893023, study PRJNA449175) | gut metagenome | isolation source: rumen sample fed with dry roughage | host: cow | place: India: Nagpur | collected 2016
CAGGTGGATTGCTTATGTTTAGTTAATCAGCGTGTTACAGCGGTGTGGGTATATAGTTTACTTCTGGTCTTTGATGTGGGAAACTTTAGTCAACCCTATTTTCAGATGTGTGAAACTGTAGTTATATACCTGTATATTACTACTGATAACATATAATGGTATGTGCTTCTCTGTATCAGCTTAGGAAAACATTGGCTCCCGAATAGGGAGGGGACCCATCGAAGATGGGGAGGATTTTCCGTGCTGATACAGATAACTGATATAAAAAAAGGGGCTGATCATTAATGATCAGCCCCTGAGTCTATCAAACTCTAGATTATTTCAAACTACAGATTACTGTTGTCTGAATTTTGCAAATTCAATGTCTTTCTCTGAGCGCTTTTTGAAGTTCTCGTTTTCATATACTTTGTTAAGTTGCTTGGCAACCTCTATCATTTCGCCTTTGCGTGCGTAAACAATAGCTCTCATATATGCTGCGTGAGGGCAGTCGTGAGTAAGAACAGGAAGAGCTTTATCAAGCTGGTTGGTTAGGATATATGCAAGACCTTCGTTAGAATCGCCTGTTCCGGCAAGTTTTGCAGCAGCCTCTCTGTATCTTCCGTTGAGGATATCAATGATAGCTGTGTTTTGTTTTGATTCTTTAAGATCTGATTTTGCAAACATATCTTCTGCCTGTTTGTAGTTCTTCTCTCTCAAAGCGATAACTCCAGCGTTGTTATAGTAGAACTTGCTGGTTTTGTTTGAAACTTTTGCTATAGCCATTTTTGCATCTGCAAGTTTGCCATTGTCAAGATGAACTGCTGTCAGGTTATTGTATGCACGGTCACATTTAAATTTGTCACCTGCTTTTGTATAGAGTTTTACCTTTGTAGCATAGTCATTTACAAGTGTTGCAGCATACAGAAGAGCCTCAACATCCATAATCTCAATATTACTGTTGGTAAGCTCAACAAGCTCCTCGTCACTATAGTTTGTATAGTCTACATTTGCAATAAACCTTGCTCTGCGGAGTTCCGGAAGAATTTTGCTTGCAAGTGTTTTAAACACAAATGACATATTCTTAATCTCCCTTTCGCGAACAGCAGGATCTCCATACATTGAAAGAACGCGGATAATCAGTTCCTTATCCTGGATGTCAGAAGCAGCAACCAATTCCTGGAATCCTTCCCAGTCTTCTGCAACAGTTGTTACATTAACAGGTGCATCTACAGGGTTTTTCTTGGTAATCTTGTCAAAAGCTGCCTTGGCAGTTTCGCTTCTTTTGTCTGAAAGTTTGCTGTTAAGCTTCTCTGGTCCGTCCGGAGATGCATAGGCAACTATGTTTGTCTCAACAATTTCTCTGCGCTCATCTGCTTTGATATCTGCAAGGAATTTCTCAAATTCTTTAATCTCTTGCTTAGTAAGCTCTTTAGGGCGTACTTTATGACTGTTGATTGTATAGAGAATCTGAGTCTCTTTTTTCTCAGAAATAATTTTCTTGTAATTATCTTGAGTGTAAGCTGCCAAACCATGTTGATGAACAAGCTTATAGGTGATGTTTGCGCCATCAGCAACTTTGTATGGAGCAGGGAAATCAATCTTTTTAAGATTGTTCCATACCGCAACACGAAGTTCCAGATGTGATTTTTCCATACCCGGTACATAAGCAAACTTAATAGTACTGCTGGCTTTTCCTCCATCTAAAGGAATAACATTGAAGTTGTCTGTTACCTTTTGTCCCTGAAGTTTTTGTGTTGGAGCTACAGCTTCACCACCTTCATAAACAAGTACAGGTACAATTTCAAGGATTGCCTTTGGGTGGAAGTATCCTTCAGGAAAAGTAAGGGTGTAGGAGGCTGTGATTTCGTCAGCGACTACTTCAAGTACTTTAGGATTGCCATCTACTCCCATGAGCACGGCGTCTTTTGCCATCTTTGACGGATTGGAGCAGGAAACGACTGCAAAACCAATCAGTGCAAACGATAAAAGCTTAAGGAATTTCATTTTCATTATTGCTTTGTTTTGGTGTTAATTTCAATAGCTATTCCACAAAGATATATATATTTTGTCTATTTTTGCACCTATGGACATGAGAAGTTTAAAGCAAAGATTCGATATTATTGGCAATAATCCTGCTCTTGACATGGCTCTTGAAACTGCCGTCAGGGTTGCCGGAACAGATCTTTCAGTATTGATAACAGGAGAAAGCGGTGTTGGTAAGGAGGTTGTCCCTCAGATTATACACTCATACAGTCCAAGAAAACATAAAAAGTACATAGCAGTTAACTGCGGAGCTATTCCTGAGGGGACAATAGATTCAGAGCTTTTTGGTCACGAAAAGGGGGCATTTACCGGCGCTGTGGAGACAAGAAAGGGCTATTTTGAGGTTGCCGATGAGGGGACTCTCTTTCTTGATGAGGTTGCCGAGCTTCCCCTCTCCACACAGGTAAGGCTTCTGAGGGTTTTACAGACAGGCGAGTTTATTAAAGTGGGCTCATCAAAAGTTGAAAAGACAGATGTCAGGGTTGTAGCTGCCACCAACAAGAATCTAATGAGAGCCATTGAGGCAGGGAAGTTTCGGGAGGATCTCTACTACAGGTTAAATACAGTTCCAATAACCATCCCCTCTCTCAGAGAGAGAAAAGATGATATATACCTGCTTTTCAGGAAGTTTGCTGTTGATTTTGCAGAGAGGTACAAGATGCCTTCAATAAAACTTACGGACCCTGCAAGAGTAATGCTAGAATCATACAGATGGCCGGGAAACATCAGGCAACTTAAAAGTCTGGCGGAGCAGATTTCTGTAATTGAACATAACAGGGAGATTGGACCGGAGGATCTGGTGAGATACCTGCCTGCTGAGGGCCCGGAATACCTTCCTGTGAAAACCTCTGAAAGTCAAGGGTCTGAGTATCTTACAGACAGGGATATAATTTTTAAAATACTATATCAGCTGAGGCACGAAGTTGAGGAGCTTAAAAAACGGTTAGAGACAAAACATCAGGTTGAGCCTGTTTCACCCGTACTGGACATAAATAAGAACTTTTCAAAAAGTGATGCGATTGTGGATTACGAAGAGGATGTAGTCCTCTCAATCCAGAATGTAAATGCAGAGTTGATTAAAAAGGCTTTGGAGAAGCACGGAGGTAAAAGAAAACTGGCTGCTGCCGAGTTGGGCATTTCAGAAAGAACGCTGTACAGAAAAATTAAAGAGCTGAATCTTGACCTGTAAAAGAGTATTTATGAAGAGAGTTCTGTTATATATAATTGTTATCCTGTTTGGACCGGTATCCTGCGGAATATACTCCTTTTCAGGGACATCTATAGCTCCTGATGTTACATCGATATCGGTTGCAAGGATAGAGAACAGGGCAATGCGTGTAAATCCATCTCTCAGCAATATACTTACCGAGGGGCTTAAGGAGAAATACAGGAAGCTCACAAAACTCTCAATTACAGAGATGGATGCAGATCTTCAGGTTGAGGGGGAGATTACCAATTATGAGATAACCTCTATGGCTGTTACTGCTAATGAGGTTGCCTCAATGAACAGATTAACAATCACAATTAAAATCAGATTCTCCAATAAAAAATATCCAAAGGAGGATTTTGAAAGATCTTTTGCAGAATTTGAGGATTATCCCTCATCTACATCTCTTGATGCTGTTGAGGCAAGACTTGTGGATGCAATTGTAGAGAAGCTCACTGAGGCAATATTTAACGGTACGGTAGCAAACTGGTAATGGTATGGAAGACAATGAACTGACAGCTTTAGAGCAGCTTATTGAAAAGTACCCATGGTATTCGCTTGCTCATCTTGAGTTATATAAAAAGATAAGCGAGCAGGGTCCCGAGGCAAGAAAATCCTGCCTTGGCAGGGCCTCTGCATATGTTCACTCGCGGGAGCTGCTTTATGAAATTGCCGAACTTCACGATATGCCATCTCCTGCAGTCAATCAAGAGATTGAGCTTCCTGAGGAAAACCCGGCGGAGGTTTCAGAAAGTTTTGTTGAAGATCTTATAGAGGACCATGAATTGGATATCGATTCAGAACCGGAGCAGAAAACAGCCGAGGTTGTTCAGGAGGACGAGGATTTTATTGAGCTGATAGAGGATGGCGATGAAGAGATTATAGTAGTAGACTCTCCAAAGATTATCCCGGGGGGTGACTACTTCTCAAGAAATGAGATGGAGTCATTAGATCTTGACTCTTCTCGTCCAATAGACAAGTTTATAGCTGAGAAGCCGTCTCTTCTAAGGGGTTCTTCTCCAGCTGCTGATCCTGTAGTTATTGATATCCAGGAGGAGTTTGATGACTCAGGTTTCTATACTGAAACGCTTGCAGCTATCTATGCAGAACAGGGATTTGTGAAGAGGGCTCTGGATGTGTACGCAAAACTAATTTTGCTATATCCGGAAAAAAGTGTTTACTTTGCCTCCCTTGTTAAAGAGTTAAAGACCAAACACAACATATAATTATGTATACAGCTATATCAATAGTAATTGTAATTGCAAGCATTCTGCTTACTATAATAGTATTGGTGCAGAACTCAAAAGGCGGCGGACTTGCCGCAAATTTTGCTCAGGGCAACCAGACATTTGGAGTGCGCCAGACTGCTGATTTTCTGGAAAAAGCAACATGGACACTGGCAATAGCAATAATTGTTCTTTGCGTTCTTGCTACAGCATTTGTTTCAACCGGAAACACAAACAGAGCCAATTCAATTCAGCAGAGAATTGAGCAGTCTGCACCTGTACAGGGTCAGCCTGAATTCCCATCAGCTCAGCCTGAAACTCAGCAACAAACTCCTGCTGCAACACAAGAGACACCACCTACAAACTAAAAGAGTAAATTTTTTGTAAAAAATTTCTCGCAGAATATCAGCCCGTTACAAATGTAGCGGGCCTTTTTTTGCAAAAAAACAGTACTATGTGATACAAGGTAATAGAAAAAGTATATATATTTGCAGTACCAAATTCTAAACCAAATTAAGTATTCGTAAAATGAAAAAAGTTGTAACTGTAGGTATTGGGGGCAGATCCTTTGTTATTGACGAGGATGCCTATCAGAAATTAGAGCGATATCTGGCAAAATTCCGCCAAAAGACCGGAGAGGGCAGTGAGGCTGCAGATATTATGGATGATCTGGAGCAGAGAATAGCAGAGCTCTTTTATGATGAGCTGTCAAAGAGTGTGGAGGTTGTTAATATCTCTGTTGTTAACAGGGTAATTGCCCAGCTTGGAATGCCGGATGGTACCGCAGCAGATGACTCGGCAGACTTTGCAAACGATTCTGCTTCGGCAGGACTGAATCAGACTGTGGTAAAAAGATTATACAGGGATCCGGACAACAGGATAATTGGAGGAGTCTGCAGCGGTTTAAGCTATTATGTTAATATTGATATGGTCCTTATCCGCGTAATATTTGCTATAAGCCTGTTCCTGGGAGGACTTGGATTCTGGGCTTATATAATTTTCTGGATTATTGCTCCGCAGGCGATGACTGCCAGCCAGAAATGCGAGATGAGAGGTCTGCCTGTAACGGCAGAAAATCTGAGAAAATTTTCATCATTTAAATAGTAAACAGCCATGACAGATATTAATACTGATAATGTAAAGTCACAAATGCGCAAGGGTGTTCTTGAGTATTGCATACTTAGCATACTTAATAATAATGACGCGTATGCATCTTCTCTGATTGAGGAGCTGAAGAGTGCAAAGATGATTGTTGTAGAGGGAACTCTCTATCCACTTCTTACAAGACAGAAGAACCAGGGTATGCTAAGCTACAGATGGGAGGAGTCTCCTCAGGGACCTCCAAGAAAGTACTACTCCATAACAGATAAGGGCAAGGAGGTGCTTGCCGAGATGGATGCAGCATGGAAAGAGCTGGTGGAGACAATAGAGTTAATAAGAAACAATAAATCTCTGTAAATAAAATGAAAAAAGTTGTAAAGGTGAGTATTGGCAAAATTGCCTTCACTATTGAAGAGGATGGATACCTCATACTAAAGGGATATATAGAGGAGCTAAATGATCACTACAGGGAGATTCAGAACGGCAGTGAGATTGTAGAGGGGATTGAGGAGAGGATAGCCGAACTGTTTCTGGATAAAAGTGGCCGCTCTTCTGTCATAACTTCAGTTATTGTTAACGAAGTTATTATGGTGCTGGGAAGGCCTGAGATAATTGACGAAGAGAGTAATGCAACAAATTTCAGAAGAGGCGGAGTGTCGGCCTCCGGAAGAGCGGAAAAGAGGCTTTACAGAGACCCCGACAATAAGATGATTGGGGGCGTATGCTCAGGACTGGCTGCATATTTTAATGTAGATACAGCTATTGTCAGGATCATTACCCTTGTGCTTCTCTTCTTCTCCTGGGTTCCTTTTATGCTTATTCCTTTCACAGGTGTTCACTCGGTAGGCTCGCTGGTTTTTCTTGCATATATTATAATGTGGATAGCAATTCCTGAGGCCAGAACTGTTCATCAGAAGTTTGCAATGAGAGGTGAAAAACCGGATCTTTCAAATATTCAGAGAAATATTGAGAGAGGCGCACAGAGAGTTGGCAGGGATATTAAGAGAGCAGGCAGAAACGGAGCTCCGGTTATTAATGATATATTCAGGGCAATATCAAAAGTTTTTGCAGTATTTCTTGTACTGTTCTCAATAGGCGGAATTCTGATATTTTCATTCCTGTTCCTTGGGATAGAGATTTTTAACGGATTTAATCCGGGGGATGTTATGGATTATGTAGCCCTTGGTGTTGAAAATACTCTGTGGTTAAAAATATCTACACTGGCATTTCTTTTCCTCCCTTTACTCGGGATGTTGTATGGGGGTATTCAGATCCTTTTTGAATTTCCTAATCCGAGATTCCGCCCGGGGTTGATAATTTTTATACTATGGATAATTTCAGGATTTGCCTCTGCCACGCTTGCAGTTAAATCCTCAAGACCATATTGGGAAAATAGCAGGGAGGTTGTAGATGTTCCAATTCTTACAAAAAGTGATACAATATACCTGAGCCTGTTGTACGACTCACCAATGCCAGATGAAAACCTTATTATTGAAGGTGATAAAAATGACCTTGCAATATTTTGGGTTGATAAAAGCGGTTCAGAGAAAAAATTTGTAGCCTTTCCGCAAATTAGAATTGAGAGGACAACAGATGACTCTACCAGGTATGTGAAGATGAGAACCCAGTCTTTTGGATATACCGGAGGTGAGGCAATGATGAAAGCACAAAGGAACCTGCCTCTATGTGAACTGACAGATTCCCTTATGGTTATTCATCCAGACCTCTATACCAAAAACAATAAATGGGATGGTACAAATAAGAGAATTACTCTCTATCTGCCGGAAAATGTAAAAGTTATGCTCAAAGACCCAATCCGTTTTGGATTTGATGGAGATATTGAGATTATGAGCGGTTTTAGCTTTTTAAAACACCGAGCTCCTTACCGACTTTGGTAAAGGCAGCAATTGCTCTGTCAAGATGTTCAGGCTCATGTCCGGCGCTTATCTGAATCCGGATGCGGGCCTGTCCCTTTGGCACAACAGGGAAATAGAAGCCTATCACATATATACCCTCTTCAAGCATTTTTGCTGCAAAATCCTGAGAAAGTTTTGCATCATAAAGCATCAATGCACAAATTGCAGATTGAGTTGGTTTAATATCAAAACCTGCTGCAAGCATCTTCTCCACAAAATACTTGGTGTTGTTGTGCAATTTGTCCTGAAGTTCATTGGTCCTTGACATCATGTTAAACATAGCTATACCGGATGCAGCAACCATTGGCGGGATAGAGTTTGAAAAAAGATATGGCCTGGATCTCTGGCGAAGCATTGCAATAATCTCCTTTTTACCGGTTGTAAAACCGCCTATTGCACCACCAAAAGCCTTGCCTAGTGTCCCGGTTATAATTTCTACCTTTCCCCTAAGGTCATATAGTTCTGTAGTTCCTCTGCCTGTGTTGCCAACTACCCCGGCTGAGTGAGATTCGTCAACCATTATCATGGCATTATATTTACCGGCAAGTTCGTAGATCTTGTCAAGCGGAGCAACATTGCCATCCATAGAGAAAACTCCGTCGGTTACAATAAGCCTGAACCTTTGAGCCTGGGCAAGTTTAAGACAGTTTTCAAGCTCCTCCATATCTGCATTTGCATATCTGTATCTCTGAGCCTTGCAAAGTCTTACGCCGTCAATTATAGATGCGTGATTAAGAGAGTCCGATATAATAGCATCCTCCTCTCCAAGAAGTGGCTCAAAAACGCCCCCGTTTGCATCAAAGCAGGCAGCGTAAAGTATTGAATCCTCAGTCCCAAAGAATTCTGCTATTTTTTTCTCCAGTTCAATATGAAGATCCTGAGTCCCGCATATAAAGCGGACGCTTGACATTCCAAATCCGTGTGAATCAAGAGCCTCCTTTGAGGCTTTTATTAGTTCTGCATTATTTGACAGACCGAGATAGTTATTGGCGCAGAAGTTAAGTACCTCTTGTCCGGTGCTAACCTTAATGGCAGCCTGCTGAGGAGTAGTAATAATACGCTCTCTTTTGAAGAGTCCTGCGGCCTCAATACTCTCAAGCTCGTTTGAGAGAAAACTCTGAAAATCTTTATACATATTTCTGATTATTAAATTAATTGCAGCATTCTAATACAAAATTAACAAGTAAATAAGATATTTATAAATAAAAATATAAAAACTATATTCGTTTTATAAGTTTTCTGCATATCTTTGCGCCCCGATAACAATACATTGTATTTATCTAATTCATATTAATGGAGCTAAGAGATAGAATTATAGAGGTTTCATCAGATCTGTTTATGAGTAACGGCTGTAAAAGCGTTACAATGGATGAGGTGGCTGCAGCAAATGGAATATCCAAAAGGACTCTTTATGAGCACTTCAAGGATAAGACAAATTTGCTGGAGGAGTGCCTCCTTATGATGGAAGAGAAAATGAAGATGCTTGGAGAGAAAGCTTTCAGCGGTTCAAAAAGCATTATTGAGCTGGTCTGCCTTGAGCACGAAAGCCAGAGTGATATGATGATCAATATGAGGATAAGGTTCTTTGAGGAGTTAAAAAAGTATTATCCTGCCCTTTATGAAAAAATGCACAAGCGTTTTACTGATTTTCACAAGGTTACTACAAGAAAATTCCTTGAAAGAGGGCAGAAAGAGGGGCTTTTCCTTATAAATATTGATATGGAAGTTGTTGGACGGATGGTTTTTGAGATAGCAACCATTATCCAAAACTCAGAGATCTTCTCTCTTGCAAATCACTCAAGAAAGCAGTTGTTCAGAGAGACTATGGTTATGTACTTCAGAGGAATATCTACTGAAGAGGGAATTAAAATGATTGACAAATATTTAAATATAAAAGAATGAAAGTTTTAGCAGTTATTTTTATGTTACTTTCAGCTACGGCTATGAAGGCCGCAGACCCTGCCGATACTCTCAGGTTGACGGTTGAGGAGGCACTTGAAATTGCCCTGAGTGAGAACCTGAATATTAAGATTGCAGGAGCAGAGTTAGAGAGGGTTGATTACCTTAAGCAGGAGAACTGGTATGCTCTTTTGCCTTCAGTTAATGCGTCCGGTCAATACTCTAACAACATTATGAAGCCGGTTTTCTTCTCGGATTTTTTCCCTGGTGGTAAAATGGAGGTAGGATCAAAACACAGCTACTCTCTTGCAGGAGCTGCTCAGTTGCCAATTTTTTCTATGGCATTGTACAAAAATATTCAGATGACAGAACTTGAGATAAAGGCTGCACTTGAATCTGCAAGAACAACTAAACTGGATTTGATTCAGCAGGTTAAAAACGGCTTTTACGGAGTGGTAATGATGGAGGAGTCGCTGGTTGTTCTGGAGCAGAGTTACAAAAACGCGATGGAGAGTGCAGATAATATAAGAAAGATGTATGAGCAGGGACTTGCAAGCGAATATGATAAAATAAGGTCTGAGGTTGCAGCGAGAAATATATCTCCTACTCTTACACAGGCCAGAAATGGTCTTGAGCTGGCAAAGCTTCAGCTTAAAATTCTGTTGTCGTTACCACTTAATCAGGAGATAGATGTTGTAGGGGATTTTGAGCACTACTCCGGTTTAATGGTGAACTACTCTGCAGGAATTTTGAATCTTGAAGAGAACAGTAATCTTAAAACGCTTGATATCCAGCTGGAAAAACTCAATAAGAGCTATGAGCTTGTAAGATCTCAGCGTCTCCCTGTACTTGCCGGATTTGCAAATTACCAGATGCAGATGCAGAATGACAAATTTAATTTTGATAAGCCCTGGGCTAACTCATTTGCAGTAGGGCTCTCTTTGCAGATACCCATATTTAATAAGCTTTCGATATCACTCAAAGAGAAGCAGACAATGGTGGGGATAAGACAACTTGAATATCAGAGGAGACTGCTCAAAGAGTCTCTTACTCTCTCCGCCCTAAACTCAGTTAATGAGATGAAGAGGGCCGGAGCACAGCTTAAATCAGACAGAGAGGCCGTTGAACAGGCTATGAAGGGATATGAAATATCTAAAGTCAGATACAATACCGGAGCGGGGACCGTTCTTGAGATGAATGATTCAGAAGTGGCTCTGACCAGGTCGCGTCTAAATTATACTCAGACTCTTTATGATTTTATAAAGGCTAAGAATGAATACGAAAAGGTCATTGGTAAGGAAAATCTTGAAAAATAATAAATTACAGTTTAATAATATGAAGAAAGCTACATTTTTAATTGCAATTGGGCTTGTTTTGTTCAGTGCTTGCAACTCCTCAGGCAATGCTGTTGTTGAGGATAAAGAACTACCGGTTGTAAAGGTAGTTGATGCAAAAGAGGAGATGGTTAATCAGATAGCTGAGTATACCGGTAATATTGAGCCTTTTGTAAAGAATAATATATCCAGTTCCACCGCTCAGCGTGTAGAGAAGATATTTGTTGAGGTTGGAACATATGTAAAGAAGGGGCAACTTCTTGTTCAAATGGAGAATCTTAATTACGCTAATGCAAGAATTCAACTTGAGAATTTGAAAACAGACCTGGCCAGGACAGAGGCACTTTATAACGCGGGAGGAATCTCTCAGCAGCAGTTTGAGCAACTCAGGACTCAGGTGAAGGTTGCAGAAGAGAGTATTGCTAACCTTGACAAAAACACAAAACTGGTATCTCCAATAAATGGTGTTGTCACAGCAAGGAATTTTGACAGTGGGGATCTTGCAGTAGGACAGCCAATATTGACAGTAATGCAACTGCAGCCTGTTAAAATAATGGTTGCTGTGTCAGAGGAGTTCTATCCTGTTGTAAAAAATGGGACACCTGTAGAGATAACACTTGATGTGTACGACGGAAAAAAATATCAGGGAAAGGTAAGTTTGGTTTATCCTACAATAGATCCTATGACAAGGACTTTCCAGGTTCAGGTGAGTATAGCAAACCAAAGCATGGAGATCCGTCCGGGTATGTTTGCCAGGGCTAAAGTTGAATTAGGAGCAAAGAAAAGAGTGGTAGTGCCTGACAAGGCTGTAATCAAACAGCAGGGAACTAATGATAAATATGTATATGTTCTTGAGGGAGATACTGTAAAGTATGTTAAGATAGAGATGGGAAGAAGAATTGGAACAAATTATGAGATTATTTCCGGTCTTGAGGCTGGACAAAAAGTTGTTGTTGCAGGAATGAACAACTTGGTTGACGATACAAAGGTTAAAGTAACAGAGGGTGGATTAGACCTCTCGTTTTAATTAATAACAGATTTTAAATATGAAAATATACGAAAGTGCAGTAAAGAAACCGGTTACCACGGCCCTCATATTTGTGGCTCTGGTGGTCCTGGGACTTTTCTCCTTCTCCAGACTCTCTGTTGACCTCTATCCGGAAATTGAGCTCAATGCCGTAACGGTAATGACAACCTATTCCGGTGCGAGCACAATGGATATTGAGCAGAATGTTACAAAAAGGCTGGAGACATCTTTAAGTACAGTTACTGACCTGAAGAGGATCAACTCCACTTCAAAGGATAATATATCTCTTATTACCATTGAATTTGAGTATGGGACAAATATGGACGAGGCTGTAAATGATGTCCGGTCAATTCTGGATATGCAGCGAAACTATCTGCCGGAGGAGTGCGATAACCCCATAGTCTTTAAGTTCAGCTCAGATATGATGCCTATTATGTTCATATCTGCAAACTCAGATGTGAGTTCAAAGGGGCTGTACAAAATTCTTGAAGAGAAGGTTGCAAATCCAATTAACAGAATTGATGGAGTTGCATCTACATCAATATCCGGAGCACCTCAGAGGGAGATTCAAATCTCTACAGATCCAAATAAGATGCAGGCGTATGGAATTACAGTTGAGCAGGTTGCAAATCTTATTGCAATGGAGAACCGTAATATCCCCGGAGGTACAATTGATGTAGGTACAGATACCTATTCACTAAGGGTAGATGGTGAATTCAGAGAGAGTGACGAGATAAAAAACCTTATTGTAGGCAGCTACCTGGGAAGAAGTATCTATGTCAGGGATATTGCTGTTGTGAAAGATACACTCAAAGAGCGTTCAACAGAGGTATATACTAACGGAGAGAGGGGTGCAACTCTGGTTGTACAGAAGCAATCCGGTGCAAATGTGGTTGATATTGCAGACAAAATCCTTAAGGAGTTGCCTGTAATACAAAATTCACTGCCGCCTGATGTTAAACTTGAGGTTATTCTGGATACATCTGAATTTATAAAGGATAGTATTGGATCTCTTACTGAGACAGTTCTTCTTGCAGGTCTCTTTGTAATGATTGTCGTTCTTTTATTCCTTGGAAGATGGCGTGCCACTTTTATAATTATTCTGACTATTCCGGTATCGTTAATAGCTGCTTTTATATATTTGATGATTACCGGAAATACTCTCAATATTATATCCCTGAGCTCTTTGTCCATTGCAATTGGTATGGTTGTGGACGATGCTATAGTAGTGCTTGAGAATATCACAACGCATATTGAAAGGGGCAGTAAACCAAAAGATGCTGCAATTTATGCAACAAATGAGGTGGCTGTGGCTGTAATTGCCTCAACATTAACGATAATATCTGTTTTCTTCCCTCTTACAATGGTGTCAGGACTTGCAGGGATTATGTTTAAGCAGCTTGGATGGATTGTAACAATCATAATTACTGTATCAACAGTTGCTGCGCTAACCCTTACGCCAATGCTCTCTTCAATGATGCTCAAGCAGGATCCAAAGAGGTCAAAATGGTTTATGTTCTTCTACTCTCCAATTGAAAAGGGTCTTGATGGACTAGATAACTGGTACGAGAGACTTTTAAGAACTGCAGTAAATTACAGATATGTTGTAATTGCTATATCGGCTGCAATTTTTATAACCAGCCTTATGTTGCTTTCAAAGGTGGGTACAGACTTTTTCCCTGAATCTGATAACTCTCAGATAGCAATTACGGTTGAGTTGCCTGTGGGCTCAAGGGTGGAGCAGGCCAGGAAACTTAATGAATATCTTTATGAGAAGTGGAATGAGAAATATCCTGAGATAGAGATTTTGCAAGCATCTCTGGGTCAGTCAGACGGATCAAATGTATTTATGTCAATGAGAAGCTCCGGAACTCACCTGGTTTCGTTTACAGCCAGACTGTGTGATCCTAAGGAGAGAGAGAGGGATATGTTTGAGATTGGAGATGAGATGAGAAAAGATCTTCAGGAGTTGCCTGAACTTTACAGATATACTGTTACTCCCGGTGGCGGAGGAGGAATGGGAATGGGATCAGGAGGAACAACTCTGGAGCTGGATGTGCTTGGATATGACCTTGAGAACTCTGAAATTGTAGCAGGCCAGATCTCCGAAATTATGAAAAACACAGAGGGTCTGAGAGATGTTAAACTAAGCAGGGAGGATTATATGCCACAGTTCCAGGTGATGTTTGACAGGAACAAACTTGCAATGAACGGCCTTAATATGACCATGGCTGCTACGGTTGTAAGAAACAGAATAAATGGTGTTACAGCCTCCTACTTCCGTGAAGATGGAGAGGAGTATGATATAGTTGTTAAAAATGATGCTAAGTTTAGAACAACTATTGATGACATAAATAATATTCTTCTTTATAACTCACAAGGGAAGGCTGTAAGACTCAGCGAAGTGGGAACTGTTATTGAAAGTTTTGCGCCACCTTCAATTGAGCACCTTGACAGAGAGAGGGTTATTAAGGTAACCGGAACTATATTCAAGAGATCTTTGGGGGATGTAGCAGAAGATGTAAACAAAGAGGTGGCTAAAATTAAGATGCCTCAGGGAATTGCTGTTGAGCTGGCCGGATCTATTGAAGAGCAGCAGGAGTCATTTGGTGATATGTTTACCCTCCTTGCGCTGGTTGTTCTTCTAACATATATTGTTATGGCTGCCCAGTTTGAGTCATTCAGAGATCCTTTCATAATTATGTTCTCGCTGCCATTTGCTTTTAGCGGTGTGTTTGTCGCCCTGTGGTTAACCGGTACAACATTAAGCCTTATTGCTCTTATTGGAGCTGTAATGCTGGTGGGTATTGTGGTGAAGAACGGTATTGTGCTGATTGACTATATTAATCTTAATAAAGAGAGAGGGGCTTCTGTAAAGAGAGCCGTTATATCCGGAGGTAAATCTCGCCTCCGCCCTGTTTTGATGACTACTTTAACCACTATTCTGGGTATGTTCCCAATGGCCATGGGTATTGGTGAAGGTTCTGAAATATGGCAACCAATGGGTATTGCAATTATTGGAGGTCTCACCCTCTCAACTATCCTTACCCTGATTGTTATTCCGTCAATTTATACAGCTTTCCATGCAGGAGATATAAAGAGGGGAAGAAAGAGATGGGCAAAACAATTAAAAACTCTTAAAACAGCATAATATGAAAGCAGTGATGATCATATATAATCAGGCCCACAACTCACTTGTTCAGGCAGCACTTGATAAGTGTACTGTAAGGGGGTTTACAAAGTGGCCGGAGGTTCAGGGCAGAGGAAGTCAAAAAGGTGAACCGCACTATGGTACGCACGCATGGCCCTCAATGAACATGGCAACCCTTGCGGTTGTTGAACCGGAAAAATTGTCTATATTGCTTGCCGAATTAAAGGCAATAAATGATTCTGCAGAGAAGCAGGGGCTAAGAGCCTTTGTATGGGAAGCGGAATCGGCAATATAGAGATGGAAAGTATTAAAGAGATTTTTAAAACAGGCCGGGGACCGTCAAGCAGCCATACAATGGCTCCTGCCCGCGCCGCCGGAATATTTTTGAAGAGGCAGGAGGCTGCCTCTTCTTTTATTGTAACACTTTATGGCTCACTTGCAGCTACAGGGGTGGGGCACATGACTGATGTTGCACTGCTTGATGTGCTGGGAAGAGAGAGGACTAAGATTGAGTTCCGCCCTGATATTTTTTTACCGGAACACCCTAACGGGCTCAAATTTGAAGCATTTGACCCTCTTGGGAAAAAGATGGGTGAATGGATAACATTCAGTATTGGTGGCGGAGACCTGAGCGATACCGGCACCAGGGAGGTGAAAGATATGATCTATCCCCACTCAAAAATGTCAGAGATTCTAGAGTGGTGTCAGGATAATGGGATGACCTTCTGGGAATATGTTCAGATGTATGAAGGAGGCGATATCTGGGATTTCCTTGCAGATGCCTGGGAAGTTATGCAGGATGCCGTTGAGAGGGGGCTTGAGACCGAGGGGGTTCTTCCGGGAGGTCTTAAACTCCAGAGGAAGGCTGCCTCTTTTTACATAAAAGCAAAGGGTTATCAGGGCTCTATGCAGAGAAGGAGTATGACTTTTGCATTTGCTCTTGCTGTCTCTGAAGAGAACGCCTCGGGAGGGCTGGTTGTCACGGCTCCCACTTGTGGCTCATCCGGAGTAATACCTGCTCTTCTATACCTCAACAAGCAGTTCTATGATTTTTCTGATAAAAGAATAATAAGGGGTTTGGCTACAGCCGGACTAATCGGCAACATAATAAAGACAAATGCATCAATCTCCGGTGCCGAGGTTGGATGCCAGGGAGAGGTTGGATCTGCCTGTGCTATGGCGGCAGCGGCCGGTGTGCAGCTATTTGGAGGGACTCCGGCTCAGATAGAGTACGCCGCTTCAATAGGAATAGAGCATTTTCTCGGCCTCACCTGTGACCCTGTTTGCGGACTTGTGCAGGTCCCGTGTATTGAGAGAAATGCCTTTGGTGCGACAAGAGCAGTAGATGCGAATATGTACGCTTTGCTCTCAGACGGCAAACACCTTGTCTCATTTGACACAGTGGTAGAGGCAATGAAGAGAACGGGACACGATTTGCCTCGTCTATACAAGGAGACTGCAGAGGGTGGATTGGCCGGATTGATGGGAAAGGTTTAGGTTTTTAGAAAAAATGGTGTTAATTTAGCATTCACATCCAAGCAAAAAATATTAACTATTAAATTTATAAATAATTATGGCAATAGCAGTTAACGATTCGAATTTCAATGAGATAGTGATCAAATCAGATAAACCTGTACTTGTGGATTTCTGGGCTCCATGGTGTGGACCGTGCAGAGTCATAGCTCCAATAGTTGAGGAGCTTGCTGCTGAGTACGAGGGCAAAGCTGTGATTGCAAAATGCGATGTTGATAATAGTTCGGAGGTACCTGTTAAGTTTGGAATCCGTAATATTCCTACTCTTCTCTTCTTTAAGAATGGTGAGGTTGTGGATAAGATTGTCGGATCTACTTCCAAAGCTAATATTATAGCTAAGATCAATTCTCTTATTTAAAAGTTATGAAAAAGTTTATAACCCTTGCATTGGCGCTTATTCTAACAGCATCTGTTGCCGGGGCGCAGTCAAGATTTGGTATTAAGGCGGGACTGAATTTTAACACTCTTGAAGATGTTACTCAGAGCGGTTCTGTTGATAATGCCTGGAAAAGCCAGACAGGTTATCATTTTGGTATAGCCTGGCAAATAAAGGTTCCGCTACTGGGCATTGCTCTGCAGCCAGAGCTTCTCTACTCAAAGGTAAAGACGCATATTGCTGACATCCCTGCAGAGGGTAGGTTTTCCCCATCTTCCTATTATGTGTCATCCCAATACCCTCAAGTTATTATTGACGACACATTCAATCCTGCAGAAATTGAGCTTGACTATCTGACTCTTCCAATAAACATCCAGCTGGGGATAGATATGCTACTATTCAGACCATTTGTTTTTGTAAGTCCTTATGTCTCTTTTGCTCTCCAGAAGGGTGCAGACCTGGAGGATCAGGAATGGGATAACATTAACAGATTTAACTACGGAGTTGGTGCAGGTGTTGGTCTTGATATATGGAAACTGCAGATTGTAGGGAAATACAACTGGGGTCTTGGCAGGTTGGAATCGGCAACAAATACAACCTGGGAACAGAAATACGAAAATGCTAAACTTCATGGGTTTCAGCTCTCGGTTGCTCTTATGTTTTAAATAATAATGGGAAAGAGAATCTGCGTCTACTGTTCTTCCAGCAATGTGCTGGACAAAAAATATCTGGAGGCCGCCAACACCTTTGCTGAGGCGGCTTCCGGCCGTAATTGGACCATTGTATGCGGTGGGAGCTGCAGAGGTCTAATGGGAATTATTATCGACAGGATGCTTGATCTCGGTGGTGATATTGAGGGTGTAATGCCCTCTTTTATGAAGGAGATTGAACTGGAGCACCGCTCTCTGCAAAACCTTATTTTAGTAGATTCAATGGCCAGGCGTAAGGAGCTCTTAAGAGAAAATACTCATGCTGTGGTTGCTCTTCCCGGAGGAATAGGGACCATTGAGGAGTTTATCGAGACCTACACTCTAAAGAGGCTGGGTATTTACGAGGGGTGTGTTGCAATTCTGAATCTTGACGGATTTTTTGATCCAATGCTAAAGATGTTTGAACATCTTGTGAATGAGAAAATGCTTAACAGTAACTGGAGTGACTCACTAATAATAGCTCAAAGTACAGAAGAGCTGGTTGAATTGCTTGAATGTGCTGTTCCTCAGAGAATGCATCCTGCTCATTATGCTCCTGCCTAAACCATAGCATAGATGGACATAAATAAAATTAAAGAGGATATCGGTGAAGAGTGGGGAGAATTCGAAAGAGTTCTCAAAGAGACACTTGTCAGCAGCTCTGATCTCCTTAATACCATTAACTCTTACTTAGTTGAGAATAACGGGAAACAGGTAAGGCCTCTTCTCTCAATTCTTGCAGCCAGGGCACTTGGTAAACCATACAGACTTACTATTTCATGTGCTGTTGTCTCTGAAATGATTCATACAGCAACTCTTCTTCATGACGATGTGGCAGACGACTCTAAATACAGAAGGGGGACTGAAACAGTACAATCCAGATTTAATCCGGCAGCATCTGTACTTACAGGTGATTATTGGCTGGCAAAGGCACTCTCCCTTATTGTAAATGACAAGGATATGGGTGTAATGGGATATTTTACCAAAGCAGTTCAGGAGCTGGCTGAGGGTGAGATATTTCAGATGCAGAAGGCCTCTTCACTGGATACTACTGAGGAGGATTATTATAAAATTATTGGCCAGAAGACATCAAGTCTGTTTGTTGCTGCTGTGGAGAGTGCTGTCTTTACAATGAATCCCGGAAAAGAGGTGGTGGATAGTATGGGCAGGTTTGCATATCATCTTGGGCTCGCTTTCCAGATTAAGGATGATATTTTTGACTATGCACCTCAGATGGACACAGGGAAACCTGCGGGAGGGGATATAATGGAGAAAAAATTAACTCTTCCGCTCATAGCAGCGCTTAAAAGGGCTGAGTACTCTGAGCGGGAGGAGATGTTAAAAGCGGTAAAGGATGCTTATCCGGAGGATAATACTCTTGCTCTGAAAGCTTATAAATTAGTTGAAAAATACGAAGGGAAAATTATTGCTCAGAGAGCTCTTGAGGAGCATTGTTCAATAGCAATAGAGTCTCTGGATGTTCTTCCGGACAATATTTACAAATCACATTTAATCTCTTTGACAAAGTATATGGGAAGCAGAGAGAGGTAGACTCAACTATTCAGAGCAGAAAAGCTCTTTGTAAGCGATGTCAAGCTGTGTCCAAAACTCCTCTCCAAAGGCAAAAATAAGGGGTTCCCGTAAAAACTGATATACTGGAATCCCCTCTTTTTTCCCTTTTTTAAATGCATCGGTGCATATGTGCCATTTGTGCAAATTCAGTGCAGTCATACCATTTGACAATTTTGATACCCTTATAGGGTAAAGCCAGCAGGATATTGGTTTTCTGAATGTTGTCATTTTTTTATTCCACGCCACCTCAATGCCGCAGAAGCAATTCTCTGAATTATCAAAGAGAGTGTAGGCACACTCCTCTCCGTTAATAAGCGGGGTTACAAAATCCCCGTCAGAATCAAGGACAAAGGGACCCTGCTCCTCAATTGAGCGAATCCCCTCGTCTCTGAGTTCGTTTCTAAATTTATCATATTCACCCTTTAAGAGAGAGCACTCCTCTTTTTCAAGAGGTGCTCCGCTATCACCAATTATACAGCATACGCCGTGACAAACGGGATAGTCGCAAGCAAATTTCTCGGTCAGTATTTCAGAAGAAACGAGGCAATTGCCAATCTCTATAACAGGGCTCATACTTGTTTATTTACCATTCATTACAACCTCAATCTGGTTGCCTTGAGTTAATGTTTGCTTAATGAATTTTGTTACCTTTTCAGGGGTTATGCTCTTAAGTGTGCTTTCGTAAGTAGAGTGCATGTCTTTTCCAAGCATAAATCTTGTATTGATAACTCCCAGCCAGTAATTGTTTTCACGAAGATTCTGAGTGAATGTCTTCTGTGAATACTCCATAATTTTGGCAAAATCCTCCTGGCTAACACCTTTCTCAAGTACTATACCTATCTCTTTATGTGCTCTGGCAAGAAGCTTTTCCCTAAGGGCCACATCAGTATCAAAGCCAAACAAGAACATAAAATTATCATCAGGATAATAGGAGAGAGACAAATTTACGCCTACTCCGTATGTTCCACCCTCATCTTCGCGGATTGAACGGGTGAATACCATATCAAATACCTGCTTTGCAAAACTTGCAAGTATTGTATTCTCTACAGTGTAAGGAATTTTACCGGACATAATTGTATAAACGGTTGCCTTTGGAGTTTGCATAGCTTTCTCAAAATGCTTAACAACTTTGCCTTTAACAGGTATCAAACCAACATTTGCCCAGTTCTCTTTCTGGCTCTTGTTAGAAGGAAGAGAAGCAATATAAGTCTCTACAAGTGGTTTAAGGATAGCTTCATCAACATTTCCTACAAAAGTGAATACAAAGTCAGAGGCATTTGCAAATCTCTGGCGATATAATTCGAGAGATTTTGAATAATCAAGTTTATCAAGCATCTCCAGGGTCATTCTGTTTGCATAAGGATTGTTGTTGTACATTACCTTCTGCAGTGTGTCAGAGAAAGCAGACATTGGCTGAGAATCCATGTTTTCAATCTGAGCTTTAAGTCTTGCTTTGTAAGTCTGGAATGCCTCCTGATCCTCTCTGATACCGGTGAAATTAAGATATAGTAGTTGCATAAAGGTCTCAATATCTTTAGGAGTTGAAGCTCCGCTTATTGATTCGCTCATTATGCTGATGCTTGGTCTTACTGTTACATTTTTTCCGGCAAGAACTTTGCGCAGGTCTGTTACATTGTATTTTCCAAGGCCACCGGCTGTAGCCACTCCTACGAGGTCTTTGGTTTCAATAATATTCTCTTTGCCAATAAGAGAGCTTCCTCCCCTTGAACTTGCTGAGAAAAGTATCTGATCCTGTTTGAAATCGGTCTTTTTAATAACAACTGTTGCTCCGTTTGAAAGATTCCAAACAGTTGAGCTGCTCATAGGCTCTTTTAACTCTGACAGAACCTTACCGGCTGCAGGTGCAACTGGTACAAGAGGCTCGTTGGAAACGGTCTCTTCATAAGCTTTAACTTCCTCTTTCCTTGCAGATTCAAAAATTGCAAGAATCTCCTCTTTTGAAGGTTTTACCAGACCCTCTTTTTCAGGCATAAGAAGAGCTATTGCAATATTCTCTTCTCTTGGTAGTTCTTTTGCATATTGATTAACCTGGTCAATAGGAATATTAGGAGCAACCTGCTGTAACATTGCATAAGTTGTCTCAATGCCCGGGTATGCTTCCCCTGTAAGGAAATGGTTCAGAACCTGACTTACATAGTAGCTGTTTTTCTGTTTGTCTCTTTCGTTATAAACCTGTTCAAGGTTACTCATATAGGTAGCCTTTGAGCGTTCATACTCGGATGCTGTAAACCCGTGTCTTTTAACTCTCTCGGCCTCATTGGTAATAATCTTAAGAGCCTCAGCTGTTCTGCCCTCCTTAACCCTTGCACTAATACTCAATGCATCTTTTGTCTGAGCAATAATGTATCCGCCGTAGTCTGCGTATGCAGATGTAAACGGAGCTTCAGGTTTCTGAGCAATCTCGTTAAGTCTAGATGAGAGCATGCTTGAAACCATACTGTTCATAAAATTCATTACGATTCCAACAGCAGTACCCCTCATCTCTACGGGAACCACATCATGTTTGTACATAAGCATCAACTCGGTTGTAGATGCCTCAGGATCTGATGCTATTCCTACAAGTGTCTCTTTAGTGTCAGGAACAGGAAGCTGAATTCTCTCAGCAGCATTTTCGTGTTTAGGAATTGCTCCAAAAAGAGTTTTGATTTTGTTCTCAATCGCTACAGGATCAATATCTCCTACTATTATGATACCCTGGTTGTCCGGACGGTACCATTTGTTATAGTATGATCTCAGCTCTTCGTATGTGAAATTATTGATAACATCAAGCAGCCCGATAGGAAGTCTGTAAGCATATCTGCTGTCTGGCATTATCTCGGGGAAAATCTTCTCGTACATTCTGAGCATTGCGCTGCTGCTTGTACGAAACTCTTCGCGAATTACGCCTCTCTCTTCATCAATATCTTTATCAGTAAGAGATATTGCACAAGACCAGTCTCTAAGTATAAGCATACAAGAGTCAATTATACCCTGTCTTTTCACAGGGACATTTGAAATATTGTAAACGGTCTGATCTAATGAAGTATATGCATTTAAATTTGCTCCAAACTTAACACCAATCTTTTCAAGATATGATATTACACCATTGCCCGGAAAGTTCTCAGTTCCGTTGAAAGCCATATGCTCAAGAAAGTGAGCAAGACCTCTCTGGCTCTCCTCTTCAAGTATAGAACCAACCTTTTGTGCAATGTAAAATTCAGCCTGTCCTTTAGGCTCACTATTCTGGACAACAAAATAAGTTAGTCCGTTTTCCAGTACGCCTGACCTTACTTTTGGGTCAAGGGGAAGTTTCTGGGGCATCTGTGCAATTGCCGAAATTGCAATTAAAATTGCCGCCATAGATGTTAAAAATCTTTTCATTTTGCAGTTAATCTGTTTTTTAAAATAAGCAATCACAAATATATCCAATATTTTGCATCGTTTCTGACTTTTTTTTATTTTTGCATGAATCGTTTAAAAAAAACAACTGATGAGACAAATCAAGACATTTTTGGCAATTTGTGCAGTAGCACTGTTGTCTGCCGGAACAATCCAGGCTCAAGACCTTGCAGCAGCAACGGAAACCTATAATGCAGCAGCAACATCTTTGAATGATGGCAACTACATCTCTGCACTTGAAAATTTCAATAAGGCGCTGAAAATGCTTGAGGGTCTGGGTGAAGAGGGTCAGACAATGCTCGCGGAGGCAAAGAGTATAATCCCGCAAATTCACCTTAGATACGGAAAAGAACTTGCAGCGGCTAAAGATATTGATGGCGCTGTAATACAGCTAAAAAAGGCGATAGAGACAGGCAAAAGCTACTCTGTGGCTAATGTTGTTACTGAAGCAACAGAACTCCTCCCTCAAGTATTGATGGCAGATGCAAATGAGCTTCTTAATGCCGGCAAATTTGCAGAGGCTGCTGCGGAGTATGCAAAGGTCATAAAGGCAGATCCTGAAAACGGAACAGCTTACCTGAGAACAGGTATGGCTTTGAGCCGTATAAACAAAGAGGCTGAGGCAGTAGCTGCTTTTGAAAAGGCAATGGAACTTGGAGAAAAAGATAACGCTTCCAGACAATTATCGGTAATATACCTTAAGAAATCTGCTGCTCTGATGGGTGCAAAAAACTGGGCAGGTGTTTTTGAAAATGCAAAGAAATCAAATGAGTATAACGAGTCAGGTCAGTCTCTTAAGCTTATGGGGCTCTCTGCAGTTCAACTAAAAAAGTTTGATGATGCAATTGAAACACTCGAGAAGTATTATGCAATGGATACAAATGCAAAAGATAAGGCATCAACTCTTTACAATCTGGCAACAGCATATGAAGGCAAAGGGAACAACGCTAAGGCTTGCGGGTATTACAAACAGATATTAACTGATCCTACATACAAACAGATTGCCGAGTATAAAGTGAAAACACAACTTAAGTGCAATTAAGGAGAGAACTTGAACTGCTGGCACCTGCCAGAAATTTAGAGATCGGCATTGCAGCAACAGATTGCGGTGCCGATTCTCTCTATATAGCCGGACCTGCATTTGGTGCAAGGGAGGCTGCAGGAAATTCAATGCAGGATGTTGAGAAGCTTGCACGGTATGCCTCAAAATTTGGGACTAAGGTGTTTCTTGTACTGAATACAATCCTGTATGAGAGCGAGATAAAGGAGGCTGAGAAGATTGCAAATCAGGCATGGAATGCCGGCTGCTCTGCATTGATTATTCAGGATCTTGGACTACTTAAAGCAAAATTACCTCCTGTTCCGCTTTTTGCATCCACTCAGACAAATATCAGGAGTGTTGAACAGGCAAAGATGCTGGAAGGGCTCGGATTCAGCAGACTTATCCTGGCCAGGGAGCTCTCCCTGGAACAGATAATGGAGATTCGGGCAAATACAACAATTGACCTGGAAAGTTTTATCCATGGTGCTTTGTGTGTCTCATACAGTGGGCAGTGCTATATGAGCGAGAGGATAGCAGGAAGAAGTGCAAACAGAGGTTCTTGCGTTCAGGCTTGCAGGTCAAAATACAATCTGGAAGATTCCGGGGGCAAGGTTCTGGTAAAAGATAAACCACTCCTCTCTCTGAAGGATCTCAACCTTGGAGAGTATATACCTCAACTTGCATATGCAGGGGTATCTTCTTTTAAAATAGAAGGGAGATTGAAAAATATCTCATACATCAAGAATGTTGTAAGGTATTACAGATCTCTGCTGGATAATTTTATTCAGAAGGATGAAAAATTCATCAAGGCATCAAGCGGAAGACTTTATGGAGGATTTACACCCCGGCCGGAAAACACATTTAACAGAGGATATACAAATCTCTTTATTGATGGTGAGAGGGGAGCGTGGAGCAGCGGGGATATTGCGAAAGCATCGGGAGAGTTGGTAGGGAGAGTTAAGGAGATTCATTTTGAAAGAGGGGGCTCCTCCAGAATAGAGTTAGACTCTTTTGCCCGTCTTGAAAATGGTGACGGGATATGTTTTACTGACAAGAACGGAGAGGTTTTGGGTGTGAGGGTAAATGTTGCATCTCAGGGATTTGTGATGATAAATGATCAGCCCGATATAGCTCCCGGTACAAATATTTACAGGAATTACAACAGGCTGTTTGAGAAAGAGCTGGAGGCAAATATGCCCAAAAGGCTAATTGATGTTAAGCTCTGCATAGATGCAGATCTTTCCGGAATTGTAGCAGAGGGGGTAAGTGAAGATGGTGTAAAAGTTACCCTTAAAACAGAGGGCCCATTTGATCAGGCTAAAAACAGGGAGAGGGCAGCAGAAAGTATTTTAGGACAGCTTTCAAAAAGTTCAGGGGTATATCTTTTTAAGGCCGAAATAAAGGGCTGTGGGGATCTTCCCTTCCTGCCTGTCTCAGCTCTTAACGGTATAAGAAGAGAGTTGGCTATAAGGCTGGACAGTGAAAGGGAGAGACAATGGAGTGAGAGAAGGTTATGCGAGAGAAGAGTAGAGGTCAGAAGAGATATAATCACATGGAGGCCTCTGGAGGGGAAGAGGGTAACATATCTCGGGAACTCCGCAAACTCCCTCTCTGATGAATTATTCAAAGAGCTTGGAGCTCTACAAACAGAGAGAGCATTTGAGATAGAGCCTCCTCAGGAGGCAGAACTTATGAGGTGCAAATATTGTATCAAATATGAGATTGGAAAATGTCCTTCCGAGGGTTACAGAGGGAAAATGGATGAGCCTCTTTATCTAGTAAATGGCGGAAGGAGGTTCAGACTCGGCTTTGACTGTGGTAAATGTGAAATGGTTATATTTGGATAAATTTTAATAAGATGAGGTTCTCTGAAGTGACAGGTTTGGAAGGGTCTAAAAACGAGCTTGTGAAGATTGTTGATTCTGGCAGGGTTCCGCATGCTATGCTTATTACTGAGGAGCCTGGGTTTGGTGCATTACCTTTAGCTCTTGCATTCATTCAGTACTTCTCCTGCAAACAACGGAAAGATGGTGACTCTTGCGGCAGTTGCCCCTCTTGCAGCAAAATATCAAAAATGATTCATCCGGACCTCCATTTTGCATTCCCTGTGAGTACATCGTCGTCAGGAGGAAGTAAAACGGTTAGCGATAACTTTATAGCAATATGGAGAGAGGCTATAAAGAATAATCCATATGTTACAGAGCAGGAATTTAACGAGTTATGCGGAGTTGAGAACAAATTGGGACGCATCTCTGTGGCAGAGGCATCGGCTATCTTCAAAAAACTTACAATGACCTCTTTTGAGGGGGGGAATAAATATATGTTAATATGGCTTGCCGAGAGAATGAACCCGGAGGCCTCAAATAAACTCCTTAAATTACTTGAAGAACCACCTGCAGATACTTTTATCATTCTTGTAAGCCAGTCTCCTGAAAAGGTTCTCCCTACCATACAGTCAAGATGCAGGCTCTTAAGAGTTCCGCCTGTTGAGAGATCTTCGCTGGCATTTTTTCTTGAGAAAAAACTATCTATACAGACTGGAGAGGCTTTGATTTGGGCCGGAATGTCGGGAGGAAGCGTAAGCAGGGCTCTCTCTCTTATTTCAGAATCTTCTGAAAACAGCAGATACGACCAGCTGGCCGAGGCGCTTATAAACACCTCCTTATCTAAAAATCTTGAAGGCTCTATCAGAGTATGGGAGGAGGTTGCTCAGTTTACCAGGGAGAATCAGCTCTCTTTTTGCAGGGTATTACTTGAAAACATCAGGAGAATTTATATGTTAAATCTCGGGGCTGGTGAGATATCTTTTATCCCTGCAAACAGACTGGAGACATTCAGGGTTTGGGCAAACAAAATTGATCCGGCCTTTTATAGCAGAGGTATGGATTTGGTAAACGGGGCCATGGCAGATATTGAGAGGAACATAAATCCAAAATATATTTTTGCAGACCTTGCTAACCGCTTTTTTCTAACTTTGTAGCAAATATGGATACAATTAATATAAAATATGACTGCAGCAGGGGAACAACATCTCATCGTTATGATGATGGTGAGCTGGCCTGTGGCTTCAAGGGTGGGTGTTGTAAACTAAATGTTTTCGACTGGATGTGCGGTGTTCCGGATCTCGATAAAGAGGAGATTTACGAAGTAAGGTTTAAGAATACAAGAAAGCTATATTTCAGAAATGAGACCGGTATATCTTTTAATGTTGGAGATATAGTGGTGGTTGAGGCTGTCAATGGTCACGATGTGGGAATTGTGACAATAAAAGGGCCTGTGGCTCTTAAACAGCTAAAACGGCACAATATTGATAAAAAGACCTTCGAGTTCAAAAAGATATACAGAAAAGCGAGAGTGCTTGACATTGAGAGGTGGCAGGAGGCTATTGCCAGAGAGCATAAAACCATGATCCGGTCACGACAGATTGCCTCTCAGCTGGAACTCAACATGAAAATTGGAGATGTTGAGTTTCAGGGAGATGGGACTAAGGCTATATTCTATTACATAGCTGATGAAAGAGTTGATTTTCGTCAGCTTATAAGGAATTTTGCAGAGGAGTTCAAAATCAGAATTGAGATGAAGCAGATAGGGGCGCGTCAGGAGGCTGGCCTGATTGGTGGTGTGGGAGTATGCGGACAGGAGCTTTGTTGCTCCCGATATATGTCGGATTTCCAGTCAATTACTACGCAGGCGGCAAGGAGTCAGGACCTCTCTCTTAATCCGCAGAAACTGGCCGGACAGTGCAGCAAACTTAAGTGCTGTATAAATTATGAGGCCGCAACCTATATAGATGCTCAGACAAGCATGCCATATGTAAGAGAGCCTCTTGATACAGAGGATGGCCCGGCGTATCTGGTGAAAACGGATACTCTTAAAGGCATAATGTGGTTTTCATATGAACAGAATAGTATGACTAATATGTTTCCTGTGGATGCCTTTAGAGTTAAAGAGATTCTAAGGATGAATGCCAGAGGAGCAAAGTGTGAAAGTCTTATGCCTGATGTGGAGGCTAAATCTCCCGAGTTTGTTACTGCAGTTGGTGATGACAGCATAAGCAGATTTGATGATAAGGGTCAGGGAAATGGTAAGCGTCAGAATTTCAGGCCTCAAAAAAATGGCGGGAATAATGGACCAAGAAAGCTTAATAAGAATCCTAACAGAAACCAGAACAATCAGAATTCAAAGTGAGCAGGACACTCTCTCTGCTGATTATTATATTTTTTACAACTGTTGCTTGTACAAACAGCGAAGATAATGTTGTGGCCTTTAGCGACAGGCCTTCAGACAGAGAATTTGATTCGGGAGAGTTTCTGGAGTACAGAGTTCCATCAACTGACTCCAGTTGTTTTTATGATATTGATGTCTACGCCAGGATTCACCACTCTTCTAAAGCGGATAAAATACCCCTGATCATTAGAATTATTTCTCCTGCCGGTAAGATATATGCAGATACGCTGAGACTTAATGCTAATAATAACTCTGCATATCCGTCGTATGCCAGATCTGGTGTCTGGAGGGATTATAAATGGAGTTACAGAAACAGGGTGACTCTCCCTGAAAATGGGACCTGGTATTTTAGAGTTGATTTAATTGAGGGAAGTAATCCTGTTAGTGGGCTTACAGAACTTGGGTTTATATTCAGTAAAAGATAATTTCTGATATTTTTATGGGAAAGGATAAGTTGCGCAGATTTGAGGAGAACAAAAGCTTTAAATGTCTCTTCCAGCCTGAATTTGAAGAGGTCTTCAGAAAAGACTATTATATAAAGGGAAGGTGGCAGGAGCTATATTTTGAAAACGGCAAACCGATAGTTCTGGAATTGGGGTGCGGTAGAGGAGAATACACAATAGATATGGCTAAAAGATATCCTGATAAGAATTTTATCGGGATGGATATAAAAGGGGCAAGATTGTGGAGAGGTGCCAAGAGTGCTACTGAGTCCGGTATGGATAATGCTGCATTTCTCAGAACAAGGATTGAATTTATTGAGTGGCTTTTTGCACCGGGAGAGGTCTCTGAAATATGGATAACATTTGCAGATCCTCAGATCAGACGGGATAACAAGAGGCTTACGGCTCCTGTGTTTCTGGAAAGATACCAAAAATTCCTGGTTTCCGGGGGAGTCATCCACCTTAAGACAGATAGCCCCTATCTTCACGAATACACATGTGCTTTGGCAGAAAAGAATAATCTGGAAGTTCTGAAGATGGTCAAGGATGTATATGGCTCAATTAATAACGGGAGTATTTCAGGGGAGATCGCAGAACTACTTTCAGTAAAGACTCATTACGAAGAGCAATTTATATCCCAGGGTCATCCAATAACCTATTTGAGTTTCAGACTGCCTTCTGATAAAAAAATCGTGGCCCCTGAGTGGGACCACGATAAATATCCGAGATAATATTAAAGATTAATCCTCTTTGCGGTCATCTCTTATATGCCACTCAATTGTTCTGGCAATTCTGTATACATCTTTACGGAGCCCCTCAATAATGATAGGATTGTCAGAAATATTTACTGTTATGGTATCTTCGTACATCCTCATAAGTCTGAGCATAGGAGAGTTATGTTTGAATTTTATTGAGTCCGGTGTCTCAGAGATAACTGAATATTTACTGTTTGTAAATATCTCCATTATCTTATCTCTGTCATTGGCAAATCCATTGTTCAGATAGACTTTTCTCTTTGCAAATCCAAAAATGGGGTAAATCAGAGATACAACAACGAAGAATATTATGAGCTGGTAGCCTGTTCCGGGGCGAAACAGGTTTTTGTAGTCAAACTCACCTGAAGATGTGAGAGAGAAAACAGAGACAATCAGAACAAATACAACTCCCAGATATATTGCATATTTGAGGGCCCTGGTAATATACTGCGTAAAGTTAAAACCTGCCATTTCCTTGTTAATATTATTGGTTATGTTAAGGCAAAGCTACTAAAAATTTCTATTTTTGTATTTGGAGTTATTTTATTCACGAGTAAAATCAATATTATGGAAAACGAAAAGAAACTGAAAACTATTGTAATAGTTCTTGCTGCCATTGCAGTGGTTCTTGTAGGAGTTCTTGCCTGGATGTGGGTAGAGAGAAGCGGTGTTATTGATGATCTTACTGTGGAGAAAGAGAAGCTCACAGGAGAGATGATACAGTTGCAGGCAGACTATCAGGGTCTCTCCTCAAATAATGATTCGCTTAATGTTCAGTTGACCGTAGAGAGAGAGAAGGTTGCTCAGCTTATTGAAAGAGTCAAAAGTACTGAGGCAACTAACAGGTCTAAGTTAAGGGAGTATGAGAGGGAACTTGGCACACTAAGGAGTATAATGAGAGGATATATTAAGCAGATTGACTCTCTTAACACACTTAATATTTCGCTCAGGCACGAGGCTACTCAGGCAAGAACCGAGGCCAAGCAGAGTAAAGAGAAGTTCCAGGAGCTACAGTCAACAACTGAGGAGTACGCAAAACAGGTCCAGATAGGCTCTGTGGTTAAGGGCAGAGGTGTTGTAATGACTGCAATCAACTCTTCAAATAAGGATACTGACAGGAGCAGCAGAACAGCTAAACTTCGTACCTGTTTGAGTCTCGTTGAAAATTCAATTGCCACAAAAGGTCCAAGAAGAGTTTTTATAAGGATTAAAGGACCTGACGGAATTCTTTTGACCTCCGGTCAGGAACAAATCTTCTCTTTTAATGGAGAACAGATGATATACTCTGCATCAAGAGAGGTTGATTACCAGGGAGAGGAGATTGAGATTTGTGTATTTTATCAGGGCAATCCTCCTTATCTGAAGGGGCTTTACACAGTGGATGTGTTCACCGAGGAGACAAAACTGGGCTCCGCCGAGCTTCAGTTAAGGTAATATATTTTGGCCGGTATCTATATACACATCCCCTTCTGTTCGCAGTTTTGCACATATTGTGATTTCTACTCCGTAAAGGCTGGTAAAAGGGTATCTAAGTTCACAGAAGCACTTTTGCTTGAATCAGGAAGCAGGTGTAGTTTTTTCAATGGTATTTCAGATAGAAATAACACTCTCTATTTTGGGGGTGGTACTCCCTCTTTGATTAGTCCTGAAGATATTGCAGAAATTGCTCATACAGTCTGTAGGGACAACGGATTGGGAAATGTAGGGGATCTGGATGAGTTTACTGTTGAGGTTAATCCGGATGATGTAACGGAGGAGTATCTGAGTGGGCTTTATCACGCCGGAGTCAGAAGACTTAGTATGGGCATTCAGTCGTTTAAAGATACTCATCTTAAATGGATGAACAGAAGGCACACATCCGCTGCAGCTGTCAAAGCCTATAATATTGCAAGAGAGGTGGGGTTTGACAATATAAGTATTGATCTTATTTTTGGTTTTGACCGGCTCTCTGCTGAAGATTGGAGTGATAACCTTAAAACAGCTATCTCTCTCAGACCTGATCATATTTCTTCCTATCAACTTAGCATTGAACCCGGAACCAAGTTGGGGGCAGACTATGAAAAGGGTGATTACAAACCTCTGGAGGATGATGTCTCGCATTTTCAGTACTCTACTCTGCAAACAACACTTGCAGAGGCGGGGTATGTTCAGTATGAGGTCTCTAGTTTTGCACTAAAGGGGATGGAGGCAAAACATAACAGCAGTTACTGGAATCACACGCCATATCTTGGTCTGGGGCCTGCTGCACACTCTTTTGACGGTGCGCGCAGGTATGCGAACAGACCTTCACTGGGTGCTTATATAAAGCGATACTCTGCTGAAGGTATTGCATTGGCTCAAACTCAAGGGTACAGGGAGGGTTACATTACCACTGAAGTGTTGACAGAAAACGACCTTTTCAACGAGAGTCTGATGCTCTCTTTAAGAAGAGTAGAGGGACTTAATTTAACAGTACTGCTTGATAAGTTTAAGAGTGTTGACAGGGACTCATTTTTAAATGAGATAAACTTTCTGGTTGAAAAAGGAGAACTGCAAAGAGATGGCGGGAATATAAAAATCCCGTCAGAAAAGTTATTTCTCTCTGACGGGATTATCAGGGTACTGTTTAGATAACTAAGCTAGCCTATGTAGCCGTTAGCTCTGAGGAACGCAGTAGTTGCAATTATCACGAATCCTCCGCAAACTACAGTTGCATATATATATGATACTGCTTTTAGTCTGGGAATCCATTTCTGGTTATTAGCCCCAACAGTCTGAAGAGCACTCCAGAATCCGTGGGTAAGATGGAACCACAGAGCTGCAAACCAAACAATATATGATATGTAAATGAAAGTGTTGCCAAATGTAATATGCATTAAATCATTAACATTCTCTGCATGACCACCCGTGAATTCCGGAAGCTGCATTTTAGCCCAGAAATGTGAAAGGTGGAAAACCAGAAAACCAAGAACAATCAATCCCAGTACAAGCATGTTTTTTGATGCCCATGAGTCTGCTTCGCCCTTGTGAGTAACAGCATATCTCTCTTTCCCTCTTGCTTTGTAGTTCATTCTGTTAAGAATAAGAGCATAGATAATGTGAACAGCAAAACCTGCTGCCAGAACCGGAACCATAGCAACAACAACTGGGGAACTCATGATCACAATAATTGTATCAAAAGCCTCCGGCCCAAAAAGGTAAGCGGAATTTGCCAGTAGGTGTACCAGTAGAAATAAAATCAAAAATAGTCCGGATATGCTCATTACAAGCTTTTTGCCGATAGACGATGTGAAAATGTTTGCCATATTTTTTATCTTTTGATTACTCTTTTCAAGCCGCCGCAAAGATAACCCCTAACTTGGTATTTTCATAATATTTGGCTATTTTTGTTTGATAAATCCTACTAATGAAATACAAAAGAGTTCTGCTCAAATTGAGCGGAGAAAGTTTAGGGGGGCCGGATGGCCAAGGTATAGATGAGGATATGTTTGAAAAATATGCCTCAGAAATTAAGCAGCTCACCTCTATGGGTGTTCAGGTAGCTGTAGTTATTGGAGGAGGGAATATCTTCAGAGGTCTCTCCGGTGTAAAGATGGGTTTTGACAGAGTGAGAGGTGACCAGATGGGGATGCTCGCAACAGTTATTAATAGTATAGGTCTCTCGCTATCTCTGAAGGGGCTGGGGGTTGAAGCTGTGGTATACAGTGCTACACCAATGGAACCCTTTGCAAATTATTATGTAAGGGACTCTGCTCTTGCCCTTTTAGTGAGAGGAGGTGTGGCCATTATCGCCGGGGGAACAGGTAACCCTTTCTTTACAACAGACTCTGCTTCTGCTCTCAGGGCAGTAGAGTTAAGTGCAGATATTCTTCTTAAAGGTACAAGGGTGGATGGCGTTTATGACAGTGATCCGGAGAAAAACAGGGATGCCGTAAAATACCATAGTTTAACTTATGACAAAGCTTTGGCTGATAATCTTAAAGTGATGGATATGACAGCTTTTGCTCTTTGTAAAGAGAATAAAATGCCAATAGGTGTTTTTAACATGAATACAGCAGGTAACCTTTTACGAATTGTTAAAGGGGAGGGTATAGGAACAATAATTTCCACACAATAATCTATCTTTGTAAAATTAATTCTAAGAATATGGATATAAGCAAACAGAAAGAGGTAATTGATGCAGCTAAGGATAAAATGCATAAAGCGTTGCTGCACCTAGAAGAGGAGCTCAAGACATACAGGGCAGGAAAAGCTAACCCTGCAGTCTTCAACAATGTGATGATTGACTACTACGGCTCGCCCACACCTATTCCTCAGGTAGCCAGTATAACCACTCCTGATGCTAAAACCATGCTGATTCAGCCTTGGGATAAAAAGATGATTCCAATGATTGAGAAGGCCATTATGGTTGCCAATATTGGATTTACACCATCAAACAACGGAGAGCATGTGAGGATTAATGTTCCGCCGCTCACTGAGGAGAGAAGAAAGGATCTTGTGAAAAGGGTAAAGGCAGAGGGTGAGAATGCAAAAATCAGTGTGAGGAATGCACGCAGAGATGGAGTTGATCTTCTTAAGAAATATCAGAAAGATGGTCTTCCGGAAGATGTGGCTAAAGATGGTGAGTCAATTCTTCAGAAAGAGACAGACAACTACAACAAGAAGATTGAAGAGGCTCTGGCAGTTAAGGAGAAAGAGATACTTACAGTTTAAAAATCTGTTGTAATTATCTTAACATCTCCGCTCAGGCTTGCATTGATTCGGACAGCTCCCGGAATCATACTGATGTTGGTGACTTTTACAGCATGCAAATTTCCCATAAGATATACTCCCTCCATAAGGGAGTATTTTTTTAACATATTGTCTGTCTCCAGCCTAACATCCTCAAGTAAACTGTCAATTTTATAAGTAAGATATGGCTGTAATTTTCTGAGTAACATTCCGTGAAGAAGCCAGTTGGCAGATTTAACCAGAGCATTTCTGGTTTTTACATCAAATTCCGGATTAATTACTGAAACAGAGAGAGAGTCTGGATTATAAACCAGCTCTCCGGTAAGATACAGCCGTCCCTTAAGAGAGCCCTCCACATCCATCTCAAGAACTGCCGTTCCCGAGCTGCTGTATAGATTCAGATTTTTTACAAGGATGCTTTTTCCTCCCTCTTTAAATTCCATTCCGGCAAGCTGCATCATTGCTGCTTTGGTAATCTGGCTAAATGTAACATCGGCCTTTACATTAATATTGAATTTTCCCGGATTATCCTGACTTTTTCCCAAAGGTGGAAGGGCAATCGGGCTGGAAACTTTGATGCTGTCCCCTGCGATAGATTCAACCTCTCCGGTAAATGTAACAGGGATAAGAAGTTTTCCAGAAGCGGATCCAATAGGAGAGAGAGCTATTCCTGCAGGAGTAATTTTAACCCACACATCGAATGTGCTATCTACTTGGACAGGCTCCTGGAGATAATTCCAGAACCCCTCAACATACTCCCGAAGGTTAAATGACTCGGCAATTGATTTGTCAATCTCCCGGGTAATTTGTCTTTCTGTTTTTGACAGAGCAAAATCTGCTATGGGTTTTACCGGAATGGATACTCCTGCAATGCTCATCTTTGGAGATTCAATCCAGTTGTATCCTGCCGATGTTGTCCTTGTTTTAAGATTCCACTCAGAATCTACATTAAATTTTGTTTTATAGATAAGTGCTAAACTCCCGGTCGCCTCATATTTGTCACTTATACTGAGTCCGAATTTCTCTACTTTCCAGGAAAACCTGCTCCATATTTTCAGAGGTATTCTGTATGAAATTTCATCATTGTTTGCAAACACAGAGAAATTTCCGGCTTTCCATACCTTAATCTCCAGATCTTTTTTCTCTTCTCCTGTGTTTTCATAGAGCAGCCCCTCAAATCTCCTGTTTACAGATCTCTCCAGACCTTTGAGGTCAATTTCGGCAACAATAGGCAGAACAGATGGAGATGGAAGAAAGGCCTCAGGAGTATATGACTCCGGAGGCCCCTCTATCTTTAAAGCACTACCGCAACTGCCCGCTATCAGCAGGGTAAGCAAATATGCCACCCATAAAATAATGCCCGGCCTGCGCATTGCTTCTCTCTGATTTACTCTTTTACAGCTTTAATTCCGGGGAGTTCAATTCCCTCAAGATACTCCAGCATTGCTCCTCCACCAGTTGAGACATAGCTTACTTTGTCTGCGTATCCCATTTGAGTAACTGCGGCAACGGAATCTCCGCCTCCTACAAGTGTAAAGGCTCCTTTAGCGGTAACCTGGGCAAGAATCTCTGCTATCCTTAAAGTGCCATGTGCAAATTCAGGCATCTCAAATACTCCGGCAGGGCCATTCCACAGAATGGTTTTGGAAGAGTTTAGTATATTTTCCCATAGTTTAAGTGTAGAAGGGGCAGCATCCATACCCATCCATCCATCAGGAATATTATAGATATCGCAAGTCTGCTTATTTGCTTCGTTACTGAATTTATCAGCCACAACAACCTCTCCGTCAAAGATAATATTAACCCCTTTTGCTTTTGCTTTCTCCAATGTTGTAAGCGCAAGTTCCAACTGGTCATCTTCACATAATGAGAGACCAATTTTTCCACCCTTTGCTTTAGCAAATGTGAAGGCCATACCTCCGCAAATAATCATGTTGTCTGCAACATCAAACAACTTTTCAATGATAGTTATCTTTGAAGAGACCTTAGCCCCTCCAATAATTGCTGTTACAGGTTTGTCAGGTGAGTGAAGAACTTTATCTATTGCTTTAATTTCACCCTCCATTACATAGCCAAACATTTTGTCCTGAGGGAAGTACTTTGCTATAAGAGCAGTGGATGCGTGGGCACGGTGTGCAGTGCCGAATGCATCGTTGATGTAGCAGTCTGCGTATGATGCCAGCCTCTTGGTGAACTCTTTCTGCTTCTCTTTGATTTCTGCCTTTGCAGCCTTTTTTACATCATCAGAGGCATCCTCGGCCAAACCGCGTGGTTTACCCTCCTCCTCTGCATAGAAACGAAGATTCTCCAGAAGAAGAACTTCACCCGGTCTCAGATTCTGAGATAGTTCAGCTGCCTCATTTCCCATACAGTCAGGTGCAAATTTAACAGTAGTACCCAACTTCTCTTCTATTGCTCCAATTATGTATTTGAGTGAGTATTTATCAGTGGGCCCTTTTGGTCTGCCCAGGTGTGACATTATAATAAGCGAACCACCCTTCTCCAGTACTTTTTTGAGTGTGGGAACGGCTGCACGAATTCTGGTGTCGTCTGTAATCTGGAAGTTTTCATTAAGTGGCACATTGAAATCTACCCTTACAATTGCTCTCTTCCCTGAAAAGTCGTAACTGTCAATCTTTTGCATCTTTGTAATTGTTAATTGTGTCTTATATCAGGGGGCAAATTTAGAAATATTCTTACAAAAATAATTACCTTAGAGGCGTTATTGAAAACTAAAATTGTTGAAAAGGTGATATTGCTTGAATCCCCAATAGGTTGGAAAGATTACGAATTGTTAGATTCGGGAGAGTTTGAGAAACTTGAAAGGTTTGGAGAGTACATACTAATTAGGCCGGAACCAAAGGCTCTTTGGAAAAGGTCTATGTCAGCTGCAGAATGGAGCAGAATGGCTCACACAAAATTTACAACGGGAGCCGGATTTGGTAAAGCAGGAAAAGAGGACTCTGGAACCTGGCACAGACTCAAAAAAATGGATGATCAGTGGCCTGTTGAATACAGGAAAGGATCTCTGCGCTTCTCCCTGAGAATGGGGCTTACATCTTTTAAACATATTGGGGTGTTTCCTGAGCAGGCACCCAACTGGGATTTTATATTCAGTGAGGTAAACAGAATTAAATCAAAAATAGGGGCACCTCCAAAAATTCTTAATCTGTTTGCCTATACAGGCGCGGCCTCACTGGCTGCCAAATGTGCCGGGGCCGATGTTACTCATCTGGATTCAGTCCGGCAGGTTGTCACCTGGGCAAAGGGTAATATGGAGCTCAGCGGTCTGGATAATATCCGCTGGGTTATTGAGGATGCTTTAAAGTTTGTAAAGAGAGAGGCAAGAAGAGGTAATATTTATCAGGGTGTTATAATGGATCCTCCAGCTTACGGACATGGCCCTGACGGAGAGAAGTGGAAACTGGATGAGCTTTTATATGAGTTTCTTGCTGAGGTAAATACAATTGTTGACAAAAATAGTAGCTTTGTAGTACTGAATCTCTACTCTAATGGTTATTCGGCGGTACTGGCAGAGACCCTTATTAATACATCGTTTTCACTGAAACAAGAGAATAAGGGGAAGAGTTATTCACTTACATTTGGAGAACTTATGCTTAAAGACAAATTTGAAAAGGCTCTGCCATTAAGCGTTTTTGTCCGGTTAAGCAGATAAATTGATATTATGATAAATTTTCTGGCAATCAATTGGGCACCATCGCCTGAGATATTTTCAATTGGACCTGTTGCGGTTAGATACTACAGCGTTCTTTTTGTATCGGGATTTATAATAGGATACTATATTTTCAAATGGTTTTTCAAAAGGGAGGGAGTTCCTGAGAGGATTCTTGAGAACCTTCTCTATACCCTGTTAATAGCAACAATGGTTGGAGCCAGACTCGGCCACTGTCTGTTCTATGAACCGGAATACTATCTTGCTCGTCCCATTGAGATACTAAAGGTATGGGAGGGGGGACTCGCGAGCCATGGGGGAGCTCTTGCAATATTGCTGGCAATGTGGTGGTTTGTCCGCAAATACGGACCTGCCTATAAATTTGACTTCCTTTGGATTATGGACAGACTGGGTATTGCTACAGCACTTGCCGGAATGATGATAAGACTGGGAAACCTCATGAATTCCGAGATATACGGAAATCCTACAGATCTTCCCTGGGGGTTTATCTTTCAGTTGAGGGGTGAGACTGTAGCAAAACATCCTACTCAACTTTATGAAGCCCTTTCATATCTTGCGCTCTTCCTCGGTTTGATGTTCATTTACAAAAGATTCCTCCCTAAGCTTAAAAGAGGTACCCTGTTTGCACTCTTCCTTATAGGTCTCTTTGCCGCCAGATTCTTTATTGAGTTTGTGAAAGAACCACAGGTTGCATTTGAGCAGACTATGTCACTAAATATGGGACAGTGGCTCAGCGTTCCGTTTATTCTTGGTGGAGTAGCCCTTTTGATTTACAGCATTACCAGAGGGAAGCCGGCAATGATAAAAAACAGAGCCTAATTATCTCTGTCAAGTTCGCGCCTGATATCCTTCTCCTTGATGGAGTGTCTTTTGTCGTATTCGCGCTTTCCTTTTGCAAGGGCTATGTTTAGTTTTGCATAACCGCGGTCAGAGATGAAGAGTCTGGTTGCAACAATTGTCAGCCCCTTCTCCCGGGAGCCTCTGAAAAGTCTGCGGAGCTCTGTTCGGTTGAGCAATAGTTTCCTGTCTCTTCTTGGATCGTGAGCATTAAAACTGCCCCACCAGTAATCTGCAATATGCATATTCTTAACATAGAGCTCTCCATTTGCAAAATAGCAGTAAGAATCTGTCAGAGAGGCCTTGCCTGCACGGATTGATTTAATCTCAGTTCCGCTAAGGACAACACCTGCCGTAAATGTCTCCAGGAACTCGTAATCAAACGAGGCCCTCTTGTTTTTAATCTCTATTTTGCTTTTTGCTTTAGGCATGGGAGTGCAAAAATAGTGTAAATTTGTGGAATGAACCAAGATTTGATTTGTATATTGGGTCCAACCGCCTCCGGCAAGACCAGGTATGCCGTTAATATGGCACTGGAGTTGGGTGGAGAAATTATTTCTGCCGATTCCCGTCAGGTTTACAGAGGGATGGATATAGGGACGGGTAAGGATCTGAGTGATTATATTGTAAATGGAGTAGAGGTGCCTTATCATCTTATAGATATTGCAAATCCGGGTACAAAATATAATATCTTTGAGTATCAGAAAGATTTTCAAAAAGCTTACAGGGACATTGTTTCAAGGGGCAGAGAGCCCATCCTTTGCGGAGGTTCGGGTTTGTATATTGACTCTGTTACAATGGGATACAGCCTGGCAGAGGTGCCGCCCAATACAGAGCTGAGAGAGAGGCTTGAGAGGCTCCCAATTGAGGAGCTTGCGGAGATGCTTAAGGGTTATAAAAATCTTCACAATACAACAGATACTGACAGTAAAAAAAGAGTGATTCGTGCTTTGGAGATAGCCATTTTCAATTCAGAAAACCCATCTCAAAGGCAAGAGTTCTCACCATTAAAAACCAGATATATTGGGATTGATGTAAGCAGGGAGGAGAGAATCAGAAGGATTGACAATCGGCTTGATGAGAGGCTGAGGCAGGGGATGGTTGAGGAGGTAAAGGCTCTTATCGATTCTGGAATTAACCCCGATGACCTGATTTACTACGGGCTTGAGTATAAGTTTGTGACTCTTTATATTCTGGGAAGACTCTCGTTTGAGGAGATGAGAAATCAGCTGGCAACTGCTATTCATCAGTTTGCCAAGAGGCAGATGACCTGGTTTAGAGGGATGGAGAGAAGGGGGGTAAAAATAGAGTGGATAAAATTATAAATTCAATATATGAAAATTTCAAGCAGAGTTTCGTGCCTTCTGGCTGTTACCCTTTTTGCACTGGTAAAACCTGTTGTTTCTAATGCAACAGAACTGAAGGACCTTAAATACACAGATGCCCGCTCGCTCCAGATAACGGGAATGGCTTATGATACACCACTTGCGGAGTATTCCAGATTACCAGAGCAGTTAAGGGGGGAGTTTAGAGAGTCTTTACTCTCTCTCGGAGTGAATTCAGCCGGGATTGCTGTAAGATTCAGGTCTGACAGCCCTGTTATTGCGGCAAGGTGGAGTGTGAGAAACAATTTTTCAATGAATCATATGCCAGATACAGGAATAAGAGGTCTTGACCTGTATACTCTGGATGGGGATAAGTGGAAATATATTGGAACAGCCAAACCGGTAGCAAAGGAGAGTATGTCTGCATTTATAAGAAATGGTGATGGTGTTATGAGGGAATATATTGCATATCTTCCGCTTTATGATGGTGTAGAGTCTCTTGAAATTGGCGTGGAGCCTGATGCTTTTTTGGGTAAGCCCATCAATCCTGCACTAATATTTTCCACAGAGAGGAAACCTGTAATATTCTACGGAACAAGTATTACTCAGGGTGGCTGTGCATCAAGACCCGGGATGGCCTATCCGGCAATACTTGGCAGGATGCTCAACAGAGAGACCATTAACCTGGGCTTTTCCGGTAATGCCCGTATGGATAAGGCCATAGCTAAGGCAATAAATATGGTGGATTTTCACACACTTGTTCTGGATTGTCTACCCAATATGAATGCTCAGATGGTAAGAGACAGTGCCGAGTATTTTATAAGAACCATATTATCTGCAAATCCCGGTAAAAACTTTATAATGGTTGAAAATCCGCGCTTTCCGCATCTGTTTATTGACAGTAAAAATGCTGCTGAGATAAAGGAGGAGAATGAGGTTTGGAGATCTCTGTATGAAAAATTCAGAAAAGAGGGATATAGAAACATAAAATATGTCAGAGGAGAGGGGCTTATAGGAGATGATAATGAGGCCACTGTAGATGGAGTGCACTTAACAGATCTTGGGTTTCAGAGATTTTCAGAAAGCCTTGTAAAATTTCTTAGGGACTAAATTAATGCCATTGGTTTGATGGCTGGCTATTCAGTATATAAATGGTAGGGGGCTCCGCTACTTGAAGGGTACTGGAAAACTCTCAGTCCAAAAGCTGTTACAACAGCCATGATGTGGTCAAAAATATCTGACTGAACATTTTCATAGTAAATCCAGTCTTTGATCTTTGTAAAGAAATAAAGTTCAAGCGGAATACCCTTTTCGGTTGGCTGAAGCTGTCTGACCATTGTTGTCATTTCGTGGTTAACCTCAGGATGGTTTTCCAGATACTTCTGAATATATGCTCTGAAGACTCCTATATTGGTTTGTCTTCTTCCGTTGACAATCATTGTGTTGTCTGTGCCATTCTCCTGATTGTAATTGCGGATAACCTCCTCAGTTGTATCTATATACTCTGTGAGGTATTTTATTTTTCTGAATTTATCAAGCATCTCCGGAGTACAGAACTGAATGCTTGTCATATCAATGATAATGGACCTCTTTATTCTTCTCCCTCCTGACTCCTGCATACCTCTCCAATTCTGGAATGAATCACTTACCAGTGCATATGGAGGAACAGTAGTTATAGTATTGTCAAAGTTTCTCACCTTAACTGAGTATAGGCTTACCTCTTCAACATTTCCATCTGCACCATATTTGGGAACTGTAATCCAGTCACCCTGTCTCAGCATATCATTTGAGGAGAGTTGCCAACCGGCAACAAAGCCCAGAATTGTATCTTTGAATACCAGAATTATAATTGCCATAGAGGCTCCAAGCCCTGCGAAGAGTGTTGCAAATGATGTGTCAAGCAGAATGCTGAGGAGCGAAATACCCCCTACAAAATATGCAATAACTGCAACTATCTGAAATATAATCTGTATGGGTTTGTTTGAGTAATCTTCTGACTTGGTGTAAACTTTGGTCATCGCCTTTGTTGAGGCGTGAACTGCTCTTATGATTACAAAAACAATATAAATAAGAGCACCTTTTTCAAACAGATTAATCCAGAACAGAGACTTTAATGCTATTGGAGTGCTCAGATAAAATACAATAGCAGGGATTACATGTGCGATGTGCTTAAATACCTTCTCCTCAACAAAAAGGTCATCCCACTGAGTTTTTGTGAATTTTGCCAGATGACCCACAACCCTGTGCAGAACAAATCTTGCGATAAGGTCTATACCATATGCAAGCAGGAAGAGCAGTGTCATAGATATAATCTCGTCAAGCCAGCCTGCCAGTGCTGGAGATAGTCCCCACTCAATGAGGAGTGCATTTATGCCATCTACAATTCCAAACAGTGCCGTTGCTCTTGTGGTTATTTCGTTCTCTAACATAACTTTTATATATGAAGTCTGAATGCAAATATACTAAAAATGACGGAAGGGCTTCAGCTTACTTTGCAGTGGCCTCAATTCCAAACTCTTCGAATAAGGATATGCAGCGGGAGATTGTTTCAGAAGATGGTTTCTCCATAGGGATATTGAGCGGGTTATATCTGCTTCCCATTCGCGAGTGTTTTCCCATTCCAACATTGTGGTATGGCAGCAGCTCTACTTGCCTCTCTTCTGCTCCGGGGAGTGAAGCCAGGAATTCTGCGGTGGCTTTTATGTTCTCCACATCGGCATTAACCCCCTCAATCAGCGGTATGCGGACGATGAAATTGTAGCCCTCCTCTGCCAGCATCCTGATATTTGCCAGAATCAGTTCGTTTGTCTGACCGGTAAACTCTTTGTGCTTTTGAGGGTCCATATGTTTTAAATCTGCAAGTATAAGTTCGCAGTTGCCGGCGACCTCTCTTACAACCTCTTCGCTTGCAAAGAGGCATGTGTCAACTGCTCTGTGAATCCTCAATTCACCACATCTGTCGAGAAGTTCCATGAGCATCTTCTTGTGAATTAAAGGCTCTCCGCCGCAAAAAGTCACCCCTCCCTCACTTTGATCAAGTACGATTGACTCCTTTTTAATTTCAGTCATTACCTGCTCTGCAGAGAGCTCCTCGCCTGAAATCTCCAGTGCTCCGGTTGGGCAGGCCTCTGTGCACTCTCCGCAGTTAATGCAAAGATTTGCATCAGTAGAGATATCATCATACTCCATAGCAAGAGCCGAGTTTGGGCAGCTGGCCACACAGCTTTTGCAGTTAATGCACTTTTGTCTGTTGTAAAGCTTCTCTTTTTTTTGGCTTATGCCCTCCGGATTGTGGCACCAGACACAATTAAGCGGACACCCTTTGAAGAAGATGGTGACTCTTATTCCGGGGCCGTCGTTAATTGAGTATCTTTTAATGTCAAATATCAGACTCATAATGAATTCTCTGTCCTGGAGATTATCTCCTCCTGGAGGTCTCTGTTCATATCATTGAAATAGTCGCTGTATCCGGCCATTCGTACAAGCAGGTCCCGGTACTCTCCGGGGTTTTTCTGGGCGTCACGAAGTGTATCGGTATCAACTATGTTAAACTGAATGTGGTGGCCGTTCATTGAGAAATAGCTCCTTATAAGAGAGGCGAGCTTCATGAGGTCTGAGTTACTCTTTACCAGTGATGGAAGGAACCGGAGGTTTAGCAATGTTCCGCCGGATTTTATCTGGTCCAGTTTGCCCAGAGATTTTATTACAGCTGTGGGGCCGTGGGTGTCTGCCCCCTGTGAAGGGGAGGTGCCGTCTGATATTGACAGACCGGCAAGGCGGCCGTTGGGAGTTGCTCCTGTAACCTTGCCAAAATATACGTGACAAGTAGTTGAGAGCATATTTAGATGGAAACTCTCCCCCTTTGTATTTGGCTTGCCCTCTATGGCTTTGAAGAGGTCTTCATAAACCCTTACTGCTATTGAATCGGCATAGTCATTATCGTTTCCAAAGAACGGGGTTTTGTTGATAATCCTCTGCCTCAGAATCTCCTCTCCGCTGAAATTGTTTGCCACAGCCGTCAACAGCCTCTCCATTGTGACTGTTTGCTTTTCAAAAACGTGCCATTTAATGGCGGCCAGGGAGTCGGTAACGGTACCCAGACCGGTACACTGAATGTAGTTTGTGTTATACCTCGGGCCTCCGTTGTAATAATCCTTCCCCTTTTTGATACAATCTTCAATTACAACTGAGAGGAAGGTGGCCGGGGCATATTTTGCAAACATTCTGTCAATATAGTTGCTTACCCGTATCTTTAAATCAGTTATATAGTTGAGCTGCTTTATAAAAGCATCATAAAGCTCATCAAAGTTTTTAAAATCTGCAGCCTCTCCGGTTTTGAGAGCCACCTGCTTTCCGCCCACAGGATCAACGCCGTTGTTTAAGGTAACTTCCAGAATTTTAGGGACATTCAGATAGCCGGTAAGAAGATAGGCCTCCTTGCCGAATGCGCCCACCTCTATGCAGCCGCTGCAACCACCTTCGCGTGCATCCTGCAGACTTTTACCCTGCCTCACCATCTCCTGAATATAGGCGTCGGCATTAAAAACCGACGGATATCCGTACCCTTTCCGGATTACTTCGCACCCGGCCAGGAGGAACCTGTCGGGAGTTCTGCTGCTGATGTGGATTGAGCTGCCCGGCTGGAGGATATGAAGCTCCTCTATGACCTCCAGGATTATGTATGAAATCTCGCTGCTGCCATCTGTACCGTCTGGTTTTACACCCCCTATATTTATGTTTGTGAAGTCGTTGTATGTGCCGCTCTCCCTTGCAGTAATTCCCACCTTTGGAGGGGCAGGGTGGTTGTTTACCTTAATCCAGAAGCAGGAGACGAGCTCCTTTGCCTCATCGCGGGTCAGGGTGCCCTCTGCAAACTCCTTTTCATAAAACGGAGCCAGATGCTGGTCAAGATGGCCCGGGTTCATTGCATCCCACCCATTTAGCTCAGTTATGGTGCCGAGGTGAACAAACCAGTACATCTGCAGTGCCTCGTGCAGGTTCCGCGGCGCATTTGCCGGAACCCACCGGCACACCTCCGCAATTTTGCGTAGCTCCTTAATACGTCTGTCAATAGCTCTCCTCCTCACGGAATCATCGGCCTTACTCTCCAACTCTTTCTGTAAATCAGCAGCCATTCTCTCCGCCAGAAGAGCGTGCCTCTCAGCAAAAAGGATTGCCGCATCGCAGGAGATATCCATTGCTCGGAGCTGCTCCTGCTTGTCTGTGGCCTCAGGGTCGTTAAGGAAGTCGAGTGAGTCCAGATGCTCCCTTATTTGCCGTTTGAAATCCAGCATCCCAAATTTGTAAATCTTACCATCAAGGGCGGTGTGTCCCGGTGCCCTCTGCTCCATAAACTCTGTGAAAAGGCCTGATTCATAGGCATCTCTCCACTCCTGTGGCACATGAGAGAATATCCTCTCCCTTTGCGTACGCCCACTCCAGAACGGGATTACCTCCTCTTCATATCTTTTTATATCCTCCTGACTTATTGTATATCTCTGCAACTCTCTTGTGTTTAGTACGTTCAGGTCCTCCACCGAATGGCAGGTGAGCTCCGGGAAGGTGGGTACAGCCTTTGGCTTTGGACCCCTCTCACCTACTATAAGCTCATCCTCACCTATGTAAATTGTTTTTTTCTTGCAGATTTCCAGAAAATTGAGCGCCCTTAATACAGGCACCGGATACTTGTCCAGATTCTCTTTATAGAATTGAGTCTCTATCAACGCCCTCTCAATTGAGAGCGAAGGTTCGGTCTCCACCGATATTTTTCTAAGTTTTGAAATTCTCTCTGTCATTGTGTTGGTGTGTATGTGGTGTGGTGTGGCTACTACCTCAGGGGTAAATGGCCAAAATGCTGTTAGTTAAGCTGTTCCCTAATAAGCGGCAAGTTTTTTAAACGTCTGATTATGTGTTGTTTGGCCATTTACCCCTGAGGTAGTGGCCGGGTGCTGCCGGGCTTTGCCGGGCGGTGGGGTGGGGTCAGTTCATTAGACAAGAGAAGAGGCCTCTACCGGGTTTGTGGTAAAGATTCAGCACAAATGTGAATTTGTATGAGGCCATTACGGAGAAATTTTGAACGAATATAGACAATTTTTTTAATACTGCTTATGGACATAGATATCAACTATACCATTTAGCTTTGCGCTCCTCTGTGTTGATTCCGGGAAGCAACTTTTTTATCTGAGCGGCAAATTCATCTCCTCTTGCTGGCTCAGCAGTAAAGAAGATATTGGATGAATTGCGAAGGTTGATCTTTTTGATTTTTCCATTTTTCCTGCGATGAATTTCCATCTTGGAGATCTCATTCAGATTAACTTTTCTCCACTCTTTTTTGCCGAACATTATTGAGAAGGTCATCTCCTCAGAATTTATTAAATATTTTGTTCGGATTTTCTGGACAATAATAAAGGCCGGACCCAGAAAAGCAATAAGGTTAAATAGTCTCAAATCGAAAAATACAGCAATACAAGCCAAACATAATGTAATTATCAGAGAAAAGAATACAATCCTCTTTATTTCTCTCAATTCAAATATTGGATATTTACTCTGCATAATTCCAGGTCACGTTTTGAATCATAAATATAACAAATAATTTCTGCCGAACGGCTTAACCCGGTTCAAGTTTTCGAATATCCGTGCGGCCTGAACTTTCTAGCAATGTATGCTTTAACACTTTATCCGAGGGGTCACCCCTCGGATAAAGTGTCATTTTACTCTTAATCTGTGTGTTACAGTCATACGGGTTCAAACCACCTTCCGCAGAGTTATATGGTGCTGCGCAGTTTATACGGCCTGCGGCCGGAGATCTTGGTTTGGGTGGGACGAACCTCCACGAGGTTGATTTGCAGGTTATTCTAAAACACAATTCTCACATTATCAATAAATTGCGATTTGCAATTAACTCATAATAAAGATGATGGAGGTTCGTCCCAACCACGCCTGTTTTTTCGCTCTCTTTGTTCGCTGTGGCGGAGGCTCAATCGTTTATAGGTTATCTTGTATGTATTACTCCATTGTTTCCACAAAGAAGTCCGCAAAACTGAAGGAGTCTCCGCCACAGCGAATGAAATGAGCGAGGAGGAAAAACTCCTGAAGTGAAGCGGATTTTTTGTGGATGGAGTAAGATTGCCGTATGACACTAACAAAACCTCCTCCTCTTCAAACGAATTGAAATTGGAGGAGGTTGAAAAATTAGAGCTGCTTCTGACTAGTTTTTCCAGTCTTCGCAGCTGCACATCAGATTTCTGTCTCCGTAGCCGTTGTCTACGCGGGTTACGTGAGGCCAGAATTTATTGTCGCGGATCCAGGCAAGTGGATAGGCGGCCTGTTCGCGTCCGTATGGATGGCTCCAGGTGTCGGCAGAGACCTCTGCGGCTGTGTGAGGAGCGTTCTTAAGCGGATTGTCGGTTTTGTCCATTTCACCGGACTTGATGGCCTCGCACTCATTCTTGATTACAATCATTGAATCAATGAATCTGTCCATCTCAGCTTTTGATTCGCTCTCGGTAGGCTCAATCATTAAGGTTTCGTGAACAGGGAAGGAGAGTGTAGGGGCGTGGAATCCAAAGTCCATCAATCGTTTGGCTATGTCCGAAGCATCAACGCCGTATGTTGCTTTGTAATGACGCACATCAATAATGCATTCGTGTGCTACTCTTCCGTGAGCATTCTTGCCCTTTCCTACAGGTTTTCCAGTATAAAGAGTTGCATAGCCCGCCTCGGCCAGTTTTGCCGACATATAATTTGCATTTAGGATTGCCACCTCAGTAGCCTTTTTCAGTCCATCCGGGCCGAGCAGTTTTATGTAAGCATGTGTTACAGGAAGTGCCATAGGGTATCCATAAGGGGCAGAGCTGACTGCTTTCACACCGTTGTGGTCGCAATCCTTAAGGAATGGATGGCAAGGGAGGTACGGTGCAAGCTCTTTTGTACAGCAGATAGGGCCGATTCCCGGACCGCCGCCGCCGTGAGGGATTGCAAATGTCTTGTGCAGGTTCAGGTGGCAAACATCAGCTCCAATAAAGCCGGGATTTGTAAGACCCACCTGAGCATTCATATTTGCTCCGTCCATATATACGAGCCCGCCGTTCTGATGAATAATATCCATCATCTCCTTTATCTTAACTTCGAAAACACCATGAGTGGAAGGGTATGTAATCATTGTGCAGGAGAGTCTCTCCTTGTACTGTGCTGCCTTCTGGCGGAATTCATCAACATTGATATTTCCCATCTCATCGCATGATACAAGAACTATCTCCATTCCGGCCATTGCTGCCGATGCAGGATTTGTTCCGTGAGCGGATGTAGGAATAAGCACTACGTTTCTCTGGGTTTGTCCATGGGCAATATGGTATGCACGAATTGTCATGAGACCGGCAAACTCACCTGCAGAGCCCGCATTTGGCTGAAGTGAAGTTGCGTGGAATCCTGTTATAACAGCAAGATCATTTTCAACCTCCTTGATAAGCTCCATATATCCCTGTACCTGATCAGCAGGTGCAAACGGGTGAACATTACCAAGCTCAGAGAAGCTCATCGGGAACATCTCTACAGCTGCATTAAGCTTCATTGTACAAGAGCCAAGAGGAATCATTGAGTGGGTTAGAGAGATGTCTCTTCTCTCCAGCTTCTTGATGTACCTCATCATCTCGGTCTCTGAATGGTATTTGCTGAACACCTCGGCAGTCAGATAACTGCTCTCACGTGCCATGAATATTTTTCCTTCAGGGAGTCCGGGGCATTCATAAAGATTTCGTCCAAAAATTTCCAGAATTGTTGTAGCCTCCGCACAATTTGAAAGCTCGTCAAAGCTGATAATTACCGAATCCTCAGAAGGGTAGTAAAAGTTAATTCCCTTTTGTTCTGCCTTGTATTTTATATCAGATGCCTTTACGCCTGTGATATGAATTGTGTCAAAGAAATTCTCAGCAGCAAGTTTAAATCCCACTTTTTTCAGTTCAGATGCAACCGCATGGGCGTAACCATAAGCATTCATTGCAATAGATTTCAACCCTTCAGGTCCGTGGTAAGCTGCATACATACCGGTCATTGTTGCCATAAGGGCAGTGGCTGTACAAATATTTGAGGTTGCCTTCTCCCTTTTAATATGCTGCTCTCTTGTCTGGAGAGCCATACGGAGAGCCTGATTTCCCAGTCTGTCAACAGAAATTCCAATGATTCTACCCGGCATATTTCGTTTGTACTCATCCCTGGTAGCCATAAATCCGGCTGTAGGTCCTCCAAAACCCATAGGCAGACCAAATCTTTGTGCTGTACCAACTGCTATATCGGCACCCCACGCAGCAGGCTCCTTAAGAACGGTAAGGGCAAGGAGGTCAGTTACAGCTGTTACAAGAATACCCTTTGCATGAACGTTTGTACAGAAATCTGTATAGTCGCATACCTCTCCGTTGCCGGCAGGGTACTGGAGCACAGCCCCAAAAAACATATCATCAAATTTAACAGTGTTGAATTTGCCTGAAACAACCTCTATTCCCAGTACCTCAGCGCGGGTCTCTATAACAGCCAGTACATGAGGAAATATGTTTTCATCAATAAATACTTTGTTTTTACCTGCCTTTACAGCGTCACGGGAGCGAAGTTCATACATCATTCTTACCGCTTCACCTGCAGCAGTTGCATCATCCAGCATTGAACTGTTTGCCATTTTGAATCCGGTCAAATCTGCAACCATTGTCTGGAAATTGAGCAACCCCTCAAGACGACCCTGAGAAATTTCTGCCTGATATGGAGTATAGGATGTGTACCAGCTCGGGTTCTCAAAAATATTCCTGATTACAACAGGTAGAGAGGCTGTTCCGTAAAATCCCTGCCCTATCA
>WARP01000898.1_pt1 | contig 49137 bp, 43 predicted proteins | sample 4769151 | NCBI WGS metagenome assembly WARP01 (sample SAMN08893023, study PRJNA449175) | gut metagenome | isolation source: rumen sample fed with dry roughage | host: cow | place: India: Nagpur | collected 2016
TTTATCTTCTTCATTTTCTTGTAATTAGTAATTTTTTGTCATAGTTTATCCACAATAACTCTTGTCAAATCATTATTTCTTTATAATTTTACATTTCGATAAACTTCTGAATACATTAATACAGATATGGAAATAAAGAAAACGCCCAAAGCCGATCTTGAAAACAAGAAAATTCTTTTCAGGGAAATAGGTTTAATTTTAGCTCTGGCAGTAGTTTTGCTTGCATTTGAGTGGAAAACATATGACAAGCAGATATCTACACTTGGAGATAACACTGCAGCAGTTATTGAAGAGGAGATGATTCCAATTACAAACGAGACTCCTCCACCTCCAGCAGAGGCGCCTAAGATTCCTACTGTATCTGACGTAATTGAAATCGTTGACGATGATATGAAGATCGAAAACGAACTAATCATTAATACAGAGGATGACAAAAACCTTGGCGTTCAGATTAAGGACTATGTTAAAGGTCCGGTAGAAGAGGTAATAGAGGACGAAGAGATTCCATTTACAATAGTTGAGGAGAAACCATCTTTCCAGGGTGGTGATGAAAACACCTTCACAAAATGGGTTGCAAGCAAACTTGTTTACCCGGAAATTGCTAAAGAGAATGGAGTTCAGGGACGCGTTATTCTTCAGTTCCTCGTTGGTACAGATGGTAGTGTAAGTGATGTTAAGGTTGTCAGAGGTGTTGATGCTTCGCTTGACAAAGAGGCTGCCAGGGTAGTTGCTTCTTCACCTAAATGGAAACCAGGTAGACAAAGAAACAAACCGGTAAAGGTTCGTTACACATTCCCGGTAATTTTCCAATTAAGATAATTTTATATTTACAGAATAATAGAAAAGGCTGCCTCGAACAGAAGCAGTCTTTTTTTTCAATATAATATGGCAATAATAGAAGAGAGCGGATTAGAAAAAGTCGTATTTGTAGGAGTTCTCAGACAGAACGACGACGAGAGAAAGGTATATGAATACCTTGATGAGCTTGCGTTTCTCGCAGAGACTGCCGGTGCAGTTGGTGTTAAGACATTTGTACAGAGAGTGGATAAACCAAATCCAAAAACTTATATTGGAAGCGGAAAGCTTGATGAAATTAAGGCATATATTACAGAAAATGATATCAAGCTTGTTATTTTCGACGACGAACTAACTCCTTCTCAGTTAAGAAACATAGAGAGAGAACTTGAATGCAGAATACTTGACAGAACAAACCTGATACTGGATATATTTGCTCAGAGGGCAAAAACTGCATATGCCAAAACTCAGGTAGAACTTGCACAATATCAATATCTTCTCCCAAGATTAACGAGAATGTGGACTCACCTTGAAAGGCAAAGAGGCGGTATTGGAATGAGAGGCCCCGGGGAGAGTCAGATTGAGACAGACAGACGGATTATTCTTGATAAAATAAGCAGGCTTAAAGAGCAGCTAAGGAAGATAGACAGGCAAATGGCCTCCCAGAGAGGAAACAGGGGAAGCCTGGTCAGAATCTCTCTCGTAGGTTATACTAATGTTGGCAAAAGCACATTAATGAATCTACTGGCTAAAAGCGAAGTATTTGCAGAGAACAAACTTTTTGCAACACTTGATACAACTGTCAGAAAAGTAGTTATTGAAAATGTACCTTTTTTGCTTAGTGATACAGTTGGTTTTATCAGAAAACTTCCACACCAGCTTGTTGAATCATTTAAGAGCACTCTTGATGAGGTAAGAGAGGCGGATATCCTTATGCATGTTGTTGATATTTCTCATCCAAATTTTGAAGAACAGATAAAAGTGGTCCGAGAAACATTGGAGGAAATTGGAGCAAAAAACAAACCTACTTTCCTGGTATTTAATAAAATTGACGTTTATAAATATGTCCCTCAGGATGAATTTGATCTTGGAGAGAAACAGAGAGAGAATTACTCCCTTGATGAGCTGAAAAAAAGCTGGATCAACAAAGAGAACTCTCCTTGCATATTTATATCGGCTAAAGAAAAGGTACAAATAGACAAGTTAAGGAATGATATCTACAAGATGGTTGCCGAGATTCATGCCGGAAGATACCCTTTTGATAACTTCCTCTGGTAATCTCTCTACCCTCCTCCCTTTATAACCGGTCATAGAGACAGCTGCGGTAAGAGAGTTCAGAAGAGCCTCCTCTGTAGCCTCAATGGTGGCCATGAATAGCGGAGACATTGAGTCGTTCTGAAGTTCAACAGGAGTATAAAAAGATTTTGATTCATCAATCAGATTCTCCTTTGCAACAGACATTGCAATGATATAATCACCACTCCCATTTGAGGCTATTCCCCCTGATTTTGCAAGCCCCATAAAGGCACGCTTGGCTATCCTTTGGAGATTTCTGGAAGTAACAGGAGCGTCTGTGATTACAACTATCATGCAGGAGCCGTCCATATCCTGCATTATGTTTTTGCTGTAACTATAATTTTTAAGCTCTTTTCCAACAGGTATTCCAGCCATTTCAAGGACTCCGCCATAATTAGTCTGAACAAGTACTCCCACAGTATAGCCACCTAAAGAGTTTGGAAGGACTCTTGAAGCGGTTCCTATTCCCCCCTTGTATCCAAAACAGATTGTTCCTGTTCCTGCACCTACAGCACCCTGTTGTACAGCTCCGGAACTTGCATTAGCTATTGCAGAAAGGACATGGTGAGGTTTTACGTGTCTTCCTCGGATATCGTTTAGCCCCCCATCATTTGTCTCCCCCACAACACCATTAACAGAGGCAATGTTTTCATTACCTGGCTGCTCCAGAGTATATGTTATAAGAGCATCCAGTGCAGCAGCAACACTCATTGTATTAGTTAAAATAACAGGCGTCTCAATATTACCCAGCTCAATAACCTGTGTATAGCCGGCAAGTTTACCAAATCCATTTCCTACAAAAATTGAAGCAGGAACCTTGTTTTTAAAAAGATTCCCTTCGTGTGGTATTATTGCTGTAACTCCTGTTCTGATATTTTCGCCCTCTATAAGCGTACAGTGCCCAACCCTTACACCCGGGACATCAGTTATAGCGTTGTTAGCGCCCTGTTTCATCACTCCTATCTTGATTCCGTAATCTTTGAGTGATTTCTGTGAAGCTGCCGTTGTTGAAATCAACAGAGCTCCAAACACTACAAACAAAGCTATATTCTTCATTTAACAGGCATAAAATTAATTAATTCATCCTTGACTATGTCTGGCTCCTCAAGGAAGCCATTATGGCCTGAATTGGCCAGAAAAACCGATTTAGCTGCAGGTAATGCAGCAGAGAGCTCTTTTGCCCTTTCCGGGGAGATATGGTAATCGTTATCACCGAAAAACATAAGAACCGGCAGCGATGTACTAACCAACACCTCAAGATTGTCCGGTCTGGTTTTTAGTCCCTCAATAGAAGCTACTATACCCTCCGGATCGTGAGTTTCAGTAAGTTCAACTATTTCAAATATTTTCTCGTCAAACCTTCTTTGATTATCCGGAGCAAACATTTTAGGGATACCCATTTTTGCAATAGCAGGTAATTTTGCTTGCTTAACAAGAATTATCTCTCTGTCTCTGTCAACAACTTTTTCCGGAGTATCTGAATATGGCGTAGAGTGCATTAAAACTATCGCATTAAAGAGCTCAGGATATCTCTTTATACACTCAATTGCTATATATCCACCCATTGAGTGTCCCATAACAGTAGCTTTATCAACTGAGCAAACCCTGAGAACATCTTTTACCACATTAGCACAAAATTCTAATGAATTTTCTGTCTGGTGTGTACCAGACAACCCATGCCCCGGTATATCAATTGAGATTGTTCTGATATCTTCGGGTAATTTAAGTATAAAATCCTGCCATACATAAAGTGTCTCCAAATATCCGTGGAGCAAAACGAGAACCCTCTCCCCTCTTTTAGAATCAGAAATGTGTACTGGAATACCATTGCAAATCGCGAAAAACTCCATTATCCCTTATTTTTTGCAAATTTAAAAAGAATTGTGATGATTTTTTTATAATTTTGCGTCTCTGCTACGCCTATTCCCTACACTAAATATTTATTTAATTAATTTATTATGAAAATCACAAGATTTTTATCGGTTATTGCTCTTGCATTGCTCACATTATCAGCTGCCAGTTGTAATAAAGAGCCAGAGCCAATTGTGCTTACGGGAACCTGGAATATTGATACCACACAGACAAAGGTTTTTATCAAATATGATGAACTCAAAGCCCAGGAGAATCCTGTTGCATTTAATTTTCTGAAAGACAATGTACAGAAGATTCGTAAAAACCTGATTCAGCCAGATCAGATTATCTTTTCCGGTACTAACTCTGTAGTTTTTAAACTACCTTCAGGGACTTCTGTTGAAGGCACCTATGTTCAACTTGACAATGTCTATTTTCAGATTAACATCTCTCTTTTTCCTGAAGGAATTGTTTGTGGATCAGATAACAGAAACCTTGAAATCTACTATCCAAGAGATTATGTTATGGGTGTAATTTCATCAATTCTTACACCAAATGATCCTCCATACAGTATTTTTAACGAAATGGTAACAGATGAATCCGGCGGAATAGCCCTGTTCAGAAGGTAATATACAAGATTAGCAGATAAGAAAGAGACCAGCTAAATAAAATGAGGCTAACCAATTACTTATTGGTCAGCCTCATTTTCTTTGCTTATTCAGCAAGCGTTAGTCTTTAATTTTTGCCTTTAAAAACTCTCTGTTAAGTCTGGCAATGTGAGCTACTGATATACCTTTAGGGCACTCCATCTCACAGGCTCTGGTGTTAGTACATGCACCAAACCCAAGTTCATCCATTCTGGCAACCATTGCTTTTGCTCTTCTTGCTCCCTCAATTTTTCCTTGTGGTAATAAAGCAAGCGAACTAACCCTGGCTGCAACAAATAACATAGCTGAACCATTTTTACAGGTGGCTATACACGCTCCGCAACCAACACATGCGGCTGCATCCATGCTCTCCTCTGCTTTGTCTCTTGGAATTGGAATAGTGTTTGCATCGGGAATACCTCCTGTATTTACAGAAACATATCCTCCGGCTTGAAGAATCTTGTCAAGTGCTTTTCTGTCAACAACCAGGTCTTTAATAACAGGCATCCCTGCAGATCTCCAAGGCTCAATTGTAATTGTCTCTCCATCTTTGAACTTTCTCATATGGAGCTGACAAGTTGTTATATCATCATCCGGACCGTGAGCTCTACCGTTAATATACAGAGAACACATTCCGCAAATACCCTCTCTGCAGTCGTGATCAAAAGCAACCGGGCCATCTGACTTACACCCCTTCTCAACTGCTACTGGATCTGCACCTTCTCTAACCAACTGGTCATTGAGAATATCCATCATCTCCAGGAAGGAGGTGTCCGGAGAAATATTTTGCACCTTGTATGTGCCGAAACTTCCTTTATCTTTCGCGCTTTTCTGGCGCCAAACCTTTAATGTAAAGTCCATATCTTTTGTACTCCTTAGTCTTTATAGTTACGGGTTGCAATCTTAATGAATTCATACTGAAGAGGCTCTTTGTGCTTAACAGGCTCTTTTCCGTATCCTGTATACTCCCAAGTACTTACATACATGTAATTTTGGTCATCTCTTAAAGTTTCTCCATCTTCTGTTTGCATCTCTTCGCGGAAGTGTCCGCCGCAGGACTCTTTTCTGGTTAAAGCGTCCATTGCCATAAGCTCTCCCATCTCAAGGAAATCTGCAACTCTTACAGCCTTCTCAAGCTCCTGATTGAATTCGTTATTCTCTCCCGGAACATATAGATCTTTCCAGAACTCATCTCTCAGAACACGAATTTCTTCAATAGCCTTCTTTAAACCTGCTTCGTTTCTTGCCATTCCAACATAGTCCCACATAATATGGCCAAGTTTTTTATGGAAGTGATCCACCGGCTGCTTTCCTTTGATTGTGAAAAGCTTGTTAAGCCTCTCCTTAATACCCTTTTCTGCCTCTTCAAAGGCTGGGTGGTTTGTATCGGTTTTCTTAACCTGAATCTTTCCTGCCAGATAATCTCCGATTGTATATGGTAAAATAAAATATCCATCTGCAAGACCCTGCATAAGCGCTGATGCTCCAAGTCTGTTTCCGCCATGGTCGCTGAAGTTTGCTTCGCCAATAGCATAAAGACCAGGAATGGTTGTCTGCAGATTGTAGTCAACCCAGAGTCCACCCATCGTGTAATGGATAGCCGGATAAATCATCATAGGCTCATCATAAGGATTAACGTCAGTAATCTTTTCATACATCTGGAAAAGGTTACCATATCTCTCCTCAATTACCTTCTTGCCAAGTCTCTCTATTGAGGTTTTAAAATCAAGGAATACTGCAAGTCCGGTTTCATTAACACCAAAACCGGCGTCACATCTCTCTTTTGCAGCCCTTGAGGCAACATCTCTTGGTACAAGGTTTCCAAAAGCAGGATAACGGCGCTCAAGATAGTAATCTCTATCCTCTTCAGGTATTTGAGAAGCCTTTATTTTCTTCTCTCTTAGTTTAACAACATCCTCTTTTTTCTTTGGCACCCAAATTCTACCATCATTCCTGAGAGACTCAGACATGAGGGTTAGTTTTGATTGCTGCTCACCGTGTACAGGGATACAGGTTGGGTGAATCTGAGCAAATGATGGGTTTGCAAAGAATGCCCCCTTTTTGTAACATTGCCAGGCTGCAGAACCATTACTGTTCATTGCATTTGTTGAAAGGAAAAATACATTTCCGTAACCTCCCGTTGCAACAACTACAGCGTGAGCACCATGACGCTCAATTTCTCCTGTAACAAGATTTCTGGCAATAATTCCTTTTGCCTCACCATCTATCATTACAAGATCCAGCATCTCATGTCTCACATAAGATTTAACAGATCCAAGCTCAATTTGCCTGTTAAGCGCTGCATAAGCACCAAGCAACAGTTGCTGTCCGGTCTGTCCTCTTGCATAAAATGTTCTGCTTACCTGAGAACCACCAAATGAGCGATTATCAAGCAGTCCGCCATACTCACGGGCAAATGGAACTCCTTGAGCAACACACTGGTCAATTATCAGATTGCTCACCTCTGCAAGACGATAAACGTTTGCTTCGCGGCTTCTGTAGTCACCACCCTTGATTGTGTCGTAAAATAGTCTGTAAACTGAGTCATTATCGTTTGGATAGTTCTTGGCTGCATTTATACCACCCTGTGCAGCAATAGAGTGAGCTCTTCTTGGAGAGTCACTTATGCAGAAGACCTTGACATTATAGCCAAGCTCTCCAAGGGCAGCAGCAGCAGATGCTCCACCTAGACCGGTTCCTACTACAATCACCTCCAGCTTACGTTTATTAGCCGGGCTTACCACACGAATCTGAGCTTTATGCTTTGTCCATTTTTCCGACAAAGAGCCCTCAGGGATTTTTGAAATAAGTTTTTCGGACATTATATGAGAGTATTAAAAAGTGGCACAAAACTATACATTTTGGGCAAGAATAGCAAAGAATAATGAGTATCTTTACCTTTTAAAATAACCCTGTATTATGACTAAAAGAGTTCTAACACTTGTCCCGGCTCTACTTCTGAGCCTTTTAATCAACGCACAGAATCTAATTATTCCCAGACCTGTTATTGAAAAAGCAGGAGAGGGGCATTTTGTGCTTAATGAAAAGACTTCAATAACCAGCAACGAAAAGAACAGCTTTAACCTTAAATATCTTAAAGGTAAAATAGAGGCAGCATCAGGATTTAAACTTGCTGAAGCAAATTCATCTGACAAATCAATAGTTCTTTCTCTGAATCCGGATCAATCAATTAAACCGGAGGGCTATATTCTTGACATTACAACCGAGGGGATAACCATTAAGGCCTCATCCTCTGCGGGAATATTTTACGGAATACAATCACTGCTACAGCTTATGCCTGCATCTGTATACTCAGGCAGATCAACTGCTGCAGATAAATGGAGGCTATCATCTGTACACATTGAGGACTATCCTCGTTTTGGTTACAGAGGAATGATGCTGGATGTCTCCAGAACATTCTTTAATGCAGAGACTGTAAAAAAATATATTGACTGGCTCTCACATCACAAGATTAATACCCTACACTGGCACCTGACAGATGATAACGGATGGAGAGTTGAAATTAAGAAATATCCCCTCCTTACTGAAAAGGGTGCATGGAGAGGAGACAACGAAGTTCTTGCCCCATCTTTCGGCTCCGGAAAAGCAAGATATGGTGGTTTTTATACTCAAAATGAGATTAAAGAGATTGTTAAATTCGCAGCAGAAAGAAACATTGAAATTGTCCCTGAGATAGATCTTCCGGGCCATAGCAAAGCCGTAACAGCTTCCTATCCACATGTAGGATGTGATCACGACGATAATTCTGTTAGCGTCCAGGGAGAGGGACAGAATGTCTGGTGTGTTGGCAAAGAGGATAATTTCAAAATGCTTGACAACATTATTAAAGAGTTGTCAAAACTATTCCCCGGTAAATATATACACATTGGAGGTGATGAGGTAAACTTTTCAGGCTGGGACAAATGTCCTTTATGTACTGCCTTAAAGGAGAGAGAGGGGATGAAAAATAACGAAGAGCTTCTTAATTACTTTGTAAGAAGAATGGAGAAGATTGTTGAAAAACACGGGAAAAAGATGGCAGGATGGGATGAGATTCTTGAAGGTGGTGATCTTCACAAAGAGACAAGAGTATATGCATGGAGAAGCGTTGAAAAAGGCATTGAGTCCGTTAAGAAGGGTCAGCCTACCATTATGATGCCGGGTGCATACTGTTATTTTGATATGAAATATACTCCGCTTGAAAGAGGTCATAACTGGGCAGGCATAGTTTCTACTGAGAAAACATATTCACTTGACCCTACCGGAACTGCTTCGCTTAATGAAGAAGAGGCTCCTTTGGTTGTGGGTGTTCAGGGAGCTCTGTGGACTGAATTATTGGGCTGGCCGGCAAAATTCCTGGATTATCAGACATACCCAAGACTAGCCGCTGTTGCAGAAATTGGATGGACTCCACAAATAGATAGAGACTGGGAAGATTTCAACACCAGACTTCAGAGATTTCATTTCAACAGAATGGCAAATATGGGAATATCATTCAGACTCCCATATCCGGAAGTTAATTATGAAGATGGTGCATTAAGAGTAAAACTTCCTTATGAATGGGCAGTGGTAAGATATACACCTGACGAGAGTGAGCCAACATCTTATTCACCTGTGTACAAAGGTGAGATTTTCACAGATAAACCGGAAAAATACAGATTTGCAACCTTCTATAAAGATGATATAAAAAGTATTACAGTGAGAGCTTCAAATGTTGATTATAAATATCAGACACCGGATGTCTCAATAACTACTAATCTTGAAGAGGGAAAAAACAATAAAATTGTCAATATAACTGACTACAAATTTGATACATACTTCCGCACTACAAGAAAACTTGCCGCCGGAGATCACCTTACATATACATTCAATGAACCTGTTAAGAGCAGCAGGATTACGGTTGAGTCCGGTATGCCAAATATTGACTTCTACTGGATAAATGATGGGTATGTAGAGTACTCATACGATGGCATAAATTTCATTAAGGGAGATACATTAAACAGAGGAGCGGCTACCATTATTCCACAAGAGCCGGTTAAAGCAGTGAGAATAAAGATAACCGCACCAAATGACGGCTATATTGCAGCCTTTAGAGATCTAAAGATTGAATAAAGCGCTGTAAGCAATTTTAACCAGGTCATCTGCAGTTTTATTAAACTCTTTGACCTGGTTTATATTTATACCCTCTCTTCTCCAGCCATCTATCATCGGAAGCGCCAGAGTAAAAATTCTTTTTTCATAATTCTTCAATACCTGCATATAACCATTTCCATTCCTATTGTAAATAAGAGGAAAGTTCATGTATCTTCCACCATTACCCCTTTTTATGGAAAATGTCTTATATTTTAATTTAAGCGCCATATCACAAGCAAAAGCATTCATATTTGTTTCTGACTCTTTTATTAAAACAGAGGGGAGCTCCTCACCTGCTTTTACCCAAACGGGTATTGCAATCCCTGCCGGCGGATAACCAAGAACTACCCACATTGTAGTCATCTCAGCATTTTCTCCCGGCCTTACGCCTTGCACAATAACCGAGGCAGTTGAAGATTTTCTTGGAATATAATCCTGATCAATTACCCAACCTGATCCTTTTTCCGGTGAAAATTCTTCATCTGTTAGATTTATACCCATTAACGAATGATAATAACTTCTTGATAAGGAGTTAAATATCCATTCCGGAGTAATATTTTTATCAATAGCTTTTTTTGTCACAATATCTCTTGCGTTCTGATATCTTATATACCCCATTCCCTCATTAAACCTGCCTGTGTAAGAGTAATTTGTATAAATAAGGTACCCTTCAGGAGCAACAGAAAGATCATTAGCATCAACTTTTTTATACGAATTATTATTGGTTTCAAAATAGGCAGCACCCCCATCGGCGTCAATAACTCCAAAATTTGCCTCTACGCCCATAGGCTTTTTCCTCTTTTTAAGGAAATTTTCAAATTCCTGAATATTCTTACACTCTGATAATGCGTCATACATTAACTCACCCTCTTTATCCATCTCCTTAATATCATCATCCTTAAGATTATAGGATGCAGTATTCATAATGGAAAAACCTGCCGAATTTGTTCCTATCCAAATAACTCCTCCTTTGTCCGGACTATTAACGAGTGCAGTAAAATTATATTTTTTCCCTTTAAAGTACTCAATCCTGTTATTATCTTCACCGGTATCCCTGTGTTTCCAGAGAAGAGGTCTGCCGTCAGGAGTCAGTTTTCCAGTAATGATTGCAGATGTACACGCACCTGATTCGTTCCACGCAAATGCGATTAAAACAATGACTAAGAATAATTTAATTTTTTTCATATCTCGTTGAATAGTATATTGTCCTGTATAGTATGTTTTGAAATTCCCAAATGTTTATATGCTAGATCAGTAACCTCCCTGCCTCTTGGAGTTCTCTGAAGAAATCCCTCTTTTATTAAAAATGGTTCGTAAACCTCTTCGATAGTTCCCGGATCTTCACTTACAGCTGTTGCAATTGTTCCCACACCAACAGGTCCTCCTTTAAACTTATGTATGATTGTTGAGAGTATTTTGTTGTCCATAAGGTCAAGCCCTCTCTTATCTATATTAAGAGCATCAAGGGCATATTTTGTTATAGAGAGGTCTATTTTACCATTACCCTTTACCTGTGCAAAATCTCTTACTCTTCTGAGCAGAGAATTTGCTATACGAGGAGTACCCCTGCTCCTGCCGGCAATCTCTCCTGCTGCATCCTGATCAATCTCAATATTAAGAATAGAGGCGCTTCTAATTACAATTTTAAGCAAAACCTTTGAGTCATAGTATTCAAGATGAGATTGAATTCCAAATCTTGCTCTCAGAGGTGATGTCAGGAGTCCGCTTCTTGTTGTTGCTCCTACTAAAGTAAAAGGATTAAGGGTGATTTGCACAGATCTTGCTCCCGGTCCCTTATCAATCATCAGATCAATTTTAAAATCCTCCATAGCTGAGTAAAGGTACTCCTCAACAACTGGAGATAATCTGTGAATTTCATCTATAAAAAGTACATCGCCCTTTTCTAAACCGGTAAGCAACCCTGCTAAATCTCCCGGTTTATCAAGAACAGGCCCGGATGTAATTTTCATATCTACCCCCAATTCATTAGCAACTATATGTGCAAGAGTAGTCTTACCCAATCCCGGAGGTCCGTGCAACAGAAGGTGATCCAACGACTCTCCCCTCATAATAGCCGCTTTCACAAAGACTTTAAGGTTTTCAATAATCTTCTCCTGACCCGAGAATTCATCAAAGTCTCTAGGTCTTATCTCTCCTTCAAAATCCTTATCTTTAAAGTTTCTGTCGTCGTGCAGATCAAAATGTGCCATTACAAATATTTCAAAAATCAATAATACAAATATATCTATTCTTTTATTTAATTAAGATTGATGTTTATATATGTGTGTTCATAAGTTCATAAGTTTAGTTATTAAGAATCCATCCTTTTTATTAACCATTTATTAACAAAATACTCACATATATTTTAAACTATAAATAATTATTAATTAAGTAAATAATAGCTTTTATGTAGAGATATTAACAATTGTTGACAATGTAATCGATAGAAATATCAACAGTGTTAACCTGTGGATAAAAAGAAGATAATTTATGCAGAAAAAGTGATAAATATTTTTGCTTTTTGTATTGACTATGATATATAAAAAAAGAGATGAACATTGAAAATATAATTATGAATATTTATCAACACAAAATGAACTGCATTATTAACTATATTTGCACCCTGTTTACAGATGGATAGAGTATACAAATCAGAAGAATTTTCTTCCCAGATATCTGCAATAGAGCTTGTTGAATGGATTGGAAGCAGCAGGAAAGATACTATTATTATTGATGGTCTCTACTCCTCGGCTAAAGCTTTTGCCATAGCCTCTGCAGCAACAAGAGGTATACATATAATACTTCTTAATAACAGAGAGGATGCAGCCTATTGTTCATCAGATATGAACAACCTTGCAGGTAGTGAAGATGTCTACTTTTTCCCCTCTTCTCTTAATCACAGCGCAAAAGGGGATAAAAAAGAGGCCTCATTACAAGTACAGAGAACGGCAGCTATTCAGGCCATTAACCAATTCAGAAAGGGGGAGTATAAAGGGAGTAAAATTATTCTTGCTGCCTATCCTCACTCTGTAGCTGAGCTTATTCCAAATTACAGGAAGATAGATTCCAGTATTCTTAAAATATCTAAAGGAGATACTCTTTCACACGAGTTTGTTAAAGAGACTCTAATTGAGTATGGTTTTACAAGGAGTGATTTTGTATCACAACCAGGTGAGTTTGCTTTAAGAGGAAGCCTGATAGATCTTTTTTCATATGCGGAAAACAGACCGTTCCGCATAGATTTTTTTGGTGATATTGTTGAGAATATAAGAGTTTTTGAGATAGATAGCCAGAGAACGGCTGAAGAGAGGGAGTTTGCTGAGATATTCCCCGACATCGTACAAGATGCCAGTAGCGAGGAGCTTACAAACATCTTTGATTTTGCTGGTGATGAATCTGTTGTCTGGATATCTGATGCCGATTATTTTAGGAAACAGCTGGAGGCTATAGTTGAGTTATCCGGAGATCGGGAGAGGCTCCTCTCTCTCCAAAGCTATGAAGCTCTTCTCTCCGGGATGAAAAGGGTTATTTTTGGTCCGCTCTCACTATCCAGCCAAAGGGAGATGTCGGCCTCATTATTAACTTTTCACACCTCTCCACAGCCATCATTCAACAAAAATTTTGACCTTCTGGCTGCAGAAATTGAGAGGCGAAACAAAGAGGGATACACTGTTTCCATATTCAGCGAAAATCTAAATCAGACAGAGCGTCTTAAAAGTATATTCTCATCTCTTGAAGGGAGAGATGTTAGATTTGTCCCCGTTAACACAAGTATTCACGAGGGCTTTACGGATCATAATGCTAAAATATGCATATTTACAGACCATCAGATTTTTGACAGATATCACAGAGTAAAGACCAACAGATCTGTAGAAAAGAGCGAGAGACTTACAATTAATGAATTAAATGCTTTCCAGATAGGAGACTATATTGTTCACATTGAGCATGGAGTGGGGGTGTTCGGCGGTCTGGTAAAAACAAACATCAACGGAAAAGTACAGGAGGCTGTAAAACTTATATACAGGGATGGAGATGTTATATTTCTTTCCATTCATGCTCTTCACAGGATATCCCGTTATAAATCAAAGGATTCAGAGCCTCCAAAAGTTTACAAACTGGGTACTGGCGCCTGGAACAAATTAAAGAGTCAGGCAAAATCCAAAGCAAAAGATATTGCTGCTGACCTGATTGAACTATATGCAAAAAGAAGGGAGGCAAAAGGATTTGCTTTCTCTGCCGATTCCTATATGCAACAGGAGCTTGAAGCCTCTTTTATATACGAGGACACTCCTGACCAGTTTAAGGCAACCCAGTCAGTAAAGGAGGACATGGAGCGTGACTATCCTATGGACAGGCTTATATGTGGAGATGTAGGATTCGGCAAAACAGAGGTGGCTATAAGGGCTGCTTTTAAGGCGGCTGCAGATAGTAAACAGGTTGCTGTTCTTGTGCCTACAACTATTCTTGCCCTCCAGCATTATAAGACATTTACATCAAGGCTCAGGGAGTTTACATGCAATATTCAATATCTGAGCAGACTAAAAAGTGCTAAAGACATAAAGGAGATTGCAGCAGCAATTGAGAGCGGAAAAATCGATATAATTATTGGTACCCACAGACTGCTCAATAAAGAGATAAAATTCAAGGACCTGGGACTGCTGGTTATTGATGAGGAGCAGAAATTTGGAGTTGCAGCTAAAGAGAGACTAAGGCAGTTAAAGGCAAGTATAGATACCCTTACCCTAACCGCAACACCTATTCCAAGAACTTTGCAGTTCTCTCTTCTGGGAGCAAGAGACCTGTCAATAATCAATACCCCTCCTCCAAACAGGCTTCCTGTACAGACTGAGGTTATTGACTTTGATGAGGAGCTTATCAGCGACGCAATAAATTTTGAAATAGAGCGAGGCGGCCAGGTATTTTTTGTTCATAACAGAGTTGAGGATATAAAAGCAGTAGAGGATATTATAAAGAGGCTTTGTCCAAATGCCAAGACATGTATTGGACATGGACAGATGGAACCGGCGTCACTTGAGAAGGTAATTCTGGATTTTATGCTTGGAGATTACGATGTTCTAATTGCTACAACAATAGTTGAGAATGGAATTGACATACCAAATGCCAATACAATTATAATAAACCAGGCTCAGAATTTTGGACTCAGCGATCTCCATCAGTTAAGGGGAAGAGTAGGACGATCCAATAAAAAAGCATTTTGCTACCTTGTTGTCCCATCATCTCTCGCAATTACAGAAGAGGCGAGAAGGCGCCTGAGGGCCATTGAGGCCTTTTCTGATCTGGGTAGCGGGTTTAATATAGCTATGCAGGATCTTGACATAAGAGGTGCCGGTAATTTGCTTGGTGCCGAGCAGAGCGGATTCATTGCCGATATGGGTTTTGAAACATATCAGAGGATATTGGCAGAGGCAGTTGAGGAGATAAGGGCCGAGAGAGGTCTTGAGCACACACCTGTGATTGCCGGAGGAAAAAGCAGGGATGAATTTGTTACTGACTGTACAATTGACACAGATCTTGAGATACTTATTCCGGATGATTATGTTTCAATGACAGCAGAAAAGATAAGGCTTTACAAAGAGATGGACACTGTTGAGAGCGAAAAGGAACTTGCAGCTATGTTTGCCTCAATGGAGGACAGATTTGGCCCTGCCCCTCAGCAAACAAGAGAATTGGCAGATACTGTAAGGCTGAGATGGCTCGCAATGGAGCTGGGATTTGAGAAAATAGTCTTAAAAAACAATCTCTTTATTGGGTATTTCATAAGCAATCAGATGTCCGGCTACTACAAATCTGCCAGGTTTGAATCTCTGCTGAATTTCATCCAGAGACAAAACAGAAGATTTGAGCTTAAAGAGCAAAATGAAAAGCTTTATGTAATTATAAAAAGAGTAGATAGCATAGAGAAGGCTTATAAGCTTCTTTATGAGATGAAATAAAAAATTTATTTAGGCTTGATTTTTGAAATAGAGGAATTGAGGATGTAAAATTGAAATAATTTTGCAGAAAAACTTAAAAAACCGATATTTGTTGATTACAATTTAATAGAATGGGATTGGCCCGCACTGCAAAAATTTATGCAAAAGTTTAATAAAACAGTAAAAGCAATTTTAATTTCGCTAACAATGTTGAGCGGAGCGACTGCGGTTTCCCAGACCACCGACGCACTGACATATTTTACACCATACTCAATTTATGGTGTTGGTAATATCTCAAAACAGGGAACAACATTTAACAAGGGTATGGGCGGCATTGGAATTGGGGTTAAGGATAACAGATTCATTAATTATTTGAATCCTGCTGCCATTTCATTCAGAGACACACTGGCATTTATGCTGGACTTTGGAGTTGAGAGCAACCATAATTACTACGCGTCTCAGGAGGCATCCTCTGCCTATAATGGCTTTAATATGCACAATTTTGTATTCTCTTTTCCAATATATAAGAAATCTGCGATGGTTTTAGGGATTGCCCCCTACTCATCGGTAGGTTATAAATTTCAGGAGTGGGAGACAGATCCTGCTATTATTAACGAACTGGGCAGTGTTGTCTATTCAAGATACGGAACAGGCGGAATTAACAAGGTTTTTCTTGGAACCTCTATGGTTTTCCTGAAAAATTTCTCTTTAGGAGCAGAGCTGGTCTATTTCTTTGGAACAATGGACAGGTACTCAAATGTAAATTTCAGTAACTCCTCTTCATACAGAACTATAAAGACCGGGACTGATTTTATGATCAGCTCATTTACCGGGAAGGCCGGCTTACAGTACAGCTATGAGCCAGACAAGGATAACTCACTCACTATAGGTGCAACATATATGCTTGGCAGTAAGTTAAAGGGTGAGAGTGCCAGCTATGGATTTACTATTCCGGCAACAGGAGAGGCAGATACCGTTTTTTACAATTTCAGAAACGAAACAGGATTAGAGGTTCCATCTGAACTTGGAGTTGGGATTTCATACAGGAAAAGAGATAAGTGGCTTTTGGGAATGGACTTCACATATCAGGACTGGAAAGATGCTGAGATGCCCTCCACCCCGGGAGTAACATTTAAACCTGCTACCAGCTGGGCGGTTAAGCTTGGAGGGGAGTTTATTCCAAACAGATATGATGTACGCTACTACCTTAGAAGAGCGACATACAGAGCTGGAGTCTACTACGACAGATCCTACATTTCCGTAAACGGGAATCAGGTTAACTCTGTTGGTATTACAATAGGAGCAAATCTGCCGGTTTACAGATGGTACAACTCGGTGGGCATATCTCTGGACATGGGTCAGAGAGGCTCTATGAAGAATGGGATGGCAAGGGAGAGATATATTATGTTAAACCTTAACATAAGTCTCTACGATATTTGGTTCCAGAAATACAGGTATGACTAAACTTAAAATAAATATAATTAACCGGTTATGAAGAAATTAAGTGTATTATTATTTTTTGCATTATTTGCCTTTTCGTCAAATTTAACGGCACAGGGCAGGTTTGGCAAAGATAGTGTTGAGTGCGTGAGGAGCCTCTCTTTCTATACAGATTACATGAAACAGGGGAACCTGAATGAAGCAGCTCCGCTATGGAGAGATGCTTTTAAATATTGCCCTCCGGGTCTGAGACAGACTCTATATGTAGACGGGCAAAAAATTTACAGATTTTTAATTGAAAAGAATGAGGGTAATGCAGCAGTTAAAGAAAAACTTGTTGACTCTCTGCTTTTGATGTATGATCTGAGAACTGAATATTTTCCAAAATATGCTCTTGGTGCACAAACAAACAAAGTAATTGATCTTGTTAATTTCAGAGGTAGTGACGATAAACTGATTTTTGATGCGCTTATGCAGAATGTTAACACCTTTGGAGCTAGTGCAGAGCCATCTATTATGGTTCTTGCAATGCAGCGTGCATCTGCTCTTTTTAACAATAAGGTAATTGATTCTGAAAAGGTAATGAGCCTTTATTCCCAGCTTTCACCAATGGTAGAGGCACAGATTCAGGCAAACCATCCGGATGCTCCACAGGCAAAGAAGGATATAGACAATCTTTTTGCTGTAAGTGGTGTTGCCAGTTGCGAGAATATAGTAACTCTGTTTACCCCTAAATATGAGGCAGATCCTAATAACAAAGAGCTTGTTTCAGGTATTGTCAAGCTACTTAATGAGGGTGGTTGTTTCTCTGAACCACTGTTCCTTAAATCAGTGGAGTCACTTCACAGAATAGAGCCTTCATATCACACAGCTTACTATCTGTATAAGTTATACTCTATTAAGGAGGACCACGCAAACGCAGTGAAATCTCTTCAGGAGGCAATTGACGATCCTGCATCTCCTGCAAATGAAGATGCCCAAATGCTTTACGAACTGGGCTCTTACTACCTTGCAAAACTTGAAAACCTTTCAATGGCAGCCTCTTCTGCAAGACAGATTGTTGAGAAGGATCCTTCAATGGCAGGTAAGGTTTATATGCTGATGGGTTCAATATGGGCTTCATCAAAATGCGGAGGAAATGAAATTGAATCCAGAGCCAAATGGTGGGTAGCAGTTGACTACTTTGTAAAAGCTAAAAATGCTGATTCTTCACTTGCTGAGGATGCGGACAAACTTATATCAACATATCGCCAGTACTTCCCATTACAGGAGGAGGCTTTTATGTACGATATTGTTGATGGGAATTCATATACTGCTTCTTGCAGCGGAATGAGAGAGAATACAACCGTAAGGACTCGTAAATAAATGTCTGCCACAGGCAACATCCTGAAAAACAAAATGAGATTTGTAGCAGCCACATTAGTGGTTGCTACACTTCTTTTTTCCTGCAAGGAAGAATTGCCTGTTACAGAGGTTATAGATCCCTCCTCTGTTCCAACCCAAATAGTTGAAGAGATGATACTTGATCAGTCTAAGGGGGGGAGATTATCAATGAGGGTTTATGCTCCGTTGATGGAGAGCTATTCCAAAAAAATCCCACCCTATGATATCTTTCCAAACGGGATGAATATAAAGGCGTTTACTCCGGACGGACTGCTGGAAACAGAGATTACAGCCAAAGTAGCAAGGCATATAAAAGGGAAATCTCAGGATAAGTGGGAGGCATACGGAGATGTAGTTATTACTAACTATATCAAAGGGGAGACAATTGAAACCGATACTATTTACTGGGACAGAACTGAAAAGAAGATTTTTACTCACTGCTATGTACAGGTTAAATCACCAACAATGTATATGCAGGGGTATGGAATGGAGTCTGACGAACTTGCAAGAAACGCAATAATTCTTAAACCATTTGATAGTTACAGCATAATAAAGGACTCAACAGAGGTTCTTTATATAGATACTGTTAATTTTGTAGGGCCGCTGCTGGCCAAACCAATAATCAAACCCGGAGTATGATTACTGCAATTATTATAGCCATGGTTGGGCTGATACTCTTTATCACAGCAACACTTACAGAGACAGCTCTTACATCATGCAACAGATTGAGGATAGAGCTTGATATTAAACAAGAGAAGCCTTACGCAATACATGCAGAGAGACTACTCGGGAACAAGGTGCTTCTGTTATGGTCCTTCAAGTTTTTCCGGAGTGTAATGACAGCTTTGGCAACAATCTCTTTCACAGTTCTGGCCTTTAAAGGCTTGCTGCCGGGAGATATGCCGTTTTATGCTAAGGTTTCTGTTATTATTTTAATATCTGCGTTGATAATTATCTTTATCGGTACCGTACTACCAAAATGGATTGCATCAAGGTATCCGGATGTGATATTGATGAATATGTACTGGTTTGCTCTCTTTGTCTCCAGGATCACAAGTCCGCTCTCGCTGAGAAGGGCAGACAACCCCTCTATGATTATTGAGGAGGAAGAAGAGGAGTCGGCAGAGGCAGAAATAATTCATAATGCTATAAACTTCCCCGATGTACTGCTTAGGGAGTGTATGATACCCAGAACAGAGGTTGTGGCCATCTCCTCAGGGGCGACACCGGAAGAGATTCTCACCCTTTTCAGAGACTCAAACTACTCAAGAATCCCTGTTTTTGATGGTAATATTGACAGGATTACAGGTTATATACACTCAAAAGATCTTCTTTCAGGTAAAAAATCTGCAGGGGAATTACTGAGAAAAATTGAGTACTATCCTGAAGAGATGGGAGCAAAAGATCTGCTTGCTACTATGACCAAAAACAGAGGATCCATAGCTGTTGTTCTGGATAAATGGGGCGGGACTGCTGGGATTGTTACTTTGGAAGATCTTATTGAGGAGATATTCGGAGAGATTTCTGACGAGCTTGATAATGACGAATTCCGCGAAAAACAGACAGGAGAGGGTGAGTTTATATTCTCTGCCAGGCTAGAGATAAAATATTTAAACAGGGAGTATGAACTTGAGATTCCGGAGAGCGAAGAGTATGAGACTCTGGGAGGGTTTATAACCTGGTTTAATGAGAATATTCCAAGGCAGGGAGATGTTCTTACATATGAAAATATCCAGATAACAATACTCAGAACCACACGCAGCAGGCTGGAGCTGGTGAGGCTCAAACTCCTTGGCCTATAATAGGTGTGGTGAACAAAAAAATTACTATCTTCGCGCCTTACAAGAAAATAACTATTTAATCTAACAATAAACAAAATGGCAGTTCTCGAGAAGATCCGCGTCAGAATGGGAGTCTTCATTACCGTAATCATCGGTATAGCACTTCTTTCCTTTATAGTTGACGCACAAACATTGCAATCGGCTATCTCAATGTTCACCTCCAAATATGATGTTGGAGAGATGAATGGCAAGGCAATCTCTTACCAGGAGTTCCAGAAAAAGATAGACTACTTTACTAAGATTCAACAGATGGTTACCGGCCAGGCTTCACTTGACGAACAGGGTCAGGAGATGGTTAACGAAAGTGCATGGCAGGACCTGATGGGAGAGTATGTTCTCATTCCATCAATTGAAAATGCCGGAATTGGAGTAGGAGAGGAGGAGCTGCTTGACCTTACACAGGGCACATCAATATCACCTGTACTTATGAGAGAGCAATCTTTCATGGGCCAGGACGGCTCATTTGACAGAAACAAACTTGTTGAGTTTGTAAAGGCAATCCCTCAGGATGAATCAGGTAATCTTGCGACATACTGGAGTTTCCTTGAGAAAAGTATCAAAAATGACCAGATGTTCACAAAATATATCTCTCTTCTTGATAAGAGCACTATAACAAGCCCTGTTGAGATGAAAAGGGTAATTGCAGAGAACAACACAACTTCAGATGTGTCGTTTGTAATGCAACCGTTTGGTTTTATGCCGGACACAACTGTAACCGTTTCTCAGCAAGAGATAAAGGATTACTATAACAAGAACAAAGCTAAGTTTGATATGAAGGCTAGCAGAGACATTGACTATGTTGTCTTTGAAGTTATTCCTTCTGCAGAAGACATCAAGCTTGCCAAAGAGGATATTGAGAAGGTTTACGAAGAGTTTACCACTACAACCAATCTTAAGTCTTTCCTAGCAAGAAACTCAGAGAAACAATTAAGCGACTATCTCTTCAAACAAGGAGAGCTAGCCTCTATATCTCCTGCGCTTGACAGCTTTGCATTCAGCGCTCCTTTGACAGCTGTGCTGCCTGTTTTCCAGGAGGGTAACACATTCAGAGCGGCCAGAATTAATGCTATTAAGAGTGTTGCGGATTCAGTTTTTGTAGAGCATATTCTTCTTGACAACAGCGCTCCTGAGGTAGCTATGGCTAAGGCAGATTCGCTTATCAAACTTATTGACGGAGGTGCAGATTTCCAGACTCTTGCTGCTGAGAACTCTTTGGATAAAAATCCAAATGTTGCTCCCGGTGAACTTGGCTGGATGACTCAGCTTATGAAACTTCCGGGTCTTGATACTTGCTTTACAGCTCCTCTTAATAAACCACTTAAGGTTGCAACCAGCTATGGTCTCCATATTGTTAAGGCCTCCAAAAGGACTGCTCCTGTAAAGAAGGTTCAGATTGCACTGCTTGAGAAGAGTGCTGTGGCAAGTAAACAGACATTCCAGGATTACTACTCAAAAGCAAACGAACTGGCATCTAAAGCTGACGGCAAAATGGAGCAATTCCAGGCAGCCGTTAAAGAGATGAATCTCTCAGTTGTTCCTGCTGTAGGAATTGAAGAGGGTGCAAAAACTGTAGCCACCTACAAAAATGCAAGACCTATAAGCAGATGGATTTATGAAGCTAAAAAGAATGATGTCTCTCAGATTATATCTATTGACAACAAATATTTCTTTGTAGTAGCTGTTACAGGAGTAAGAGAGGCAGGAATCCAGCCGTTTGACGCTATCAAGGATAATATTAAGACAGTCCTTCAAATGGAGAAGACCAACGAGAAGTTCTTCCAGAGTGTAAAGGAGAAGTTGGCCGGAACAAACAGTATTGAGACTGTTGCCGAGATCCTTGGTACAACAGTAAGCAAACAGAGCGGGATTTCATTCGGGGCAATGGGAGCTCAGTCTATGGACCCTGTATTTATTGGAGCAGCAACAAGTGCTCCAGAGAACAAACTGACAGGACCTGTTAAAGGAAACTTAGGTATCTATCTATTTAATGTTGATGCAAGAACTCAGGGAGAATTCTTCACAGAGCAAGATGCAAAAATGAGAAGCGGACAAATGTTCTCATACAAACTGCAGCAACTTCAGAGTATATTTGAGAAAACCGGTAAGGTAAAAGATAACAGACTTAAGTTCTTCTAGACCTACATACGAATATTAACAAGAGAGAGGCTGTCCTGTAACCGGGGCAGCCTCTCTTTTATGATTATTGTATATTGTTTCTACACATTAAATCTAAAGTGCATTATGTCTCCGTCCTGAACAATGTACTCTTTACCCTCTACACCCATCTTTCCTGCCTCTTTACAGGCGTTTTCAGAGCCGTATTTTACATAGTCCTCATACTTGATAACCTCGGCCCGTATAAAGCCTTTTTCAAAGTCTGTATGGATAACTCCTGCTGCCTGGGGAGCCTTTGCCCCTTTTGGGAAGGTCCATGCTCTTACCTCCTGTACTCCGGCGGTAAAATATGTCTGTAAATTAAGAAGAGCATAGGCCGTTCTGATAAGCCGGGCCACACCGGAAGAGTCCAGGCCAAGCTCTGTAAGGAACATTTCCCTCTCCTCAAAACTCTCAAGTTCTGCAATCTCAGATTCAATTTTGGCTGCAACAACAAGCATCTGGGCATCTTCATCCTTTATTGCCTCCTTTACCATCTCTACATAGTTGTTTCCGGTTTTTGCGGCACCTTCGTCAACATTGCAGACATACAGAACAGGTTTATTGGTCAGAAGGAAGAGCTCTTTTGCCATTTTCTCATCCTCAGCGTTTTCAAAAACTACAGTTCTGGCCGATTTTCCCTGCATTAAAGCCTCCCTGAATTTAACCAGAATATCATACATCCTTTTGGCATTTTTATCTCCACCTGTCTGAGCCTGCTTCTGAACTTTGCCAATTCTGTTTTCAACAGTGTCAAGGTCTTTAATCTGAAGCTCTGTGTCAATAATCTCTTTATCTCTTACAGGGTTAATATTGCCGTCAACATGTACAATATTTGGATCATCAAAGCACCTTAGAACATGTATAATTGCATCGGTCTCTCTGATGTTTGCAAGAAACTGATTACCAAGCCCCTCTCCTTTGCTGGCCCCTTTGACAAGGCCTGCAATATCAACTATCTCAACTGTTGCAGGAACAACTCTGTTTGGTTTAACAAGTTTTTCCAGCACCTGGAGTCTCTCATCCGGAACAATTGTGGAGCCTATGTTTGGTTCAATTGTACAGAATGGAAAATTGGCAGATTGTGCCTTTCCTGAGCTTATACAATTGAAAAGTGTAGATTTTCCCACATTGGGCAGTCCCACTATTCCGCATTTCAATGCCATAAAATTCTATTTTAATTATTTGAGGCTGCGAAATTAGACAAAAAATACCATTATTTCTAAAATGGAGGGATTCTTATTCATAATCAGATATATATAAACTGCAAAACATTATGATTGAACAACGATTAATAAATTTGAAACATGAAAACCATACTTCTGTCTTTGCTTATTTCTGTTCTGTTTCGTACGGGAGAGGATTGCATTATGATATTCTGGAACCTTGAAAATCTATTTACATCCTCTGTCCGTTTTTACGAAAAAGTTAACAGAGTCGCCAAACACATTTTTATAGCATCAGAGGGTAATTTGCCGGTAATCATAGGGGTTTCAGAGATAGAAAATTTCCAGGTAGCCTGGCGTCTGGTAAATGTTACCGCTCTAGCCAGGGGAGAGTACGGAATTGTTCACGCCGAATCGCCTGACCACAGAGGAATTGATGTTGCTCTTTTCTACAAAAAAGAGAGATTCAAGGTTCTGTACAGAAAGTTTAAGCCAGTCACTAATAATGAAGGGGAGCTTTTGAGAACCAGAAGCATTCTTTATGTAAAGGGGGTTCTTGACCATCTGGATACACTCCACCTCTTTGTTATGCACTGGCCATCCAAATGGGGAGGAGTGAGAGCATCCACTCCTCTGAGAGAGGCTGCCGCTGCCGCTTTTACCGGGGAGGTTGACTCAATACTTGCGATCAATCAATCAGCAAATATTATTGCTATGGGGGATCTTAATGAAGAGGCTGATTTAGTATCTCCAATGGTACGACCTCTTAATATTCTCTCTCCTGTAAAAAGAGGAGCCCCTGGAACAATAAAGTACAACGGAAAATGGGAGACAATTGACCATTTTATGGTCTCAGCAAATATGGTGAACAACTTAGAACCGGTTTTCTGTACAGATACCTCATCATTTATCTATTCTCATCCCCATCTTCTTGAAAAGGACAGAGCTTTTCTGGGCGTTAAACCTAAAAGGAGTTTTATCGGCCCAAGATATAACGGAGGTATTAGTGATCACCTGCCGGTTGTGCTTAGAATAACACGAAGCTGGTAAAGAGCAGGGGCCTTATTATTTTACTACCTTTGCAATATGTATGTAAAGGCAAAAAAATCACTGGGGCAGCACTTTCTGAAGGATCAGAAAATTGCTGAGAGGATTGTAGAGTCACTTGATCTAAACCTATCTGCAGATGTGCTGGAGATTGGACCAGGAACAGGGGTTCTTACTCAGCATCTTGTAAATCTGGGGAATATAACATTCAGAGCAGCAGAGATTGACAGAGAGTCAATAGAGTATTTGAAGAAAAATTATCCTCAGATGGGTGAAAATCTGCTTGAGGGTGATTTCCTCAACATGGATCTTGGAGAAATTTTTAAGGGTAGCTTTTCTGTGATTGGGAATTTTCCTTACAATATATCTTCACAGATTTTCTTTAAACTGCTTGATTACACGGAGCAGGTCCCTCAAATTGTATGCATGCTTCAGAAAGAGGTTGCAGAGAGGCTAGCATCCCCTCCGGGGAATAAGAGCTACGGAATACTCTCGGTTTTGCTCCAGGCGTGGTATGATATTGACTACCTCTTTACAGTGGAGCCCGGTAGCTTTATCCCCCCTCCAAAGGTTAAATCTGCAGTAATTTCACTAAAGAGAAACTCCCGTGAAATACTTGGTTGCGATGAGATACAATTCAAAAGAGTTGTAAAAGCGTCATTCAATCAGAGGAGAAAGGCTGTCAGGAATTCAGTCAAACAACTTCTTGAGGGGAGAACTCCTCCGGAAAGTTATCTGTTTGGGATGCGTCCGGAACAACTAAGTGTAGATGAGTTTGTTGAACTGACCAAGCTTATCTATAATAATTAAGGCAATTTTACAGTTTTTGAGCCATTAATACTTATCAGCCCCACCCTTGTCAGATCTTCAATCAGATAATATTGTGTATGTTATATAAATTAAAATCAACAGGCTTACTATTTATCAAAATAGTGTAACCTGTTGATTTAACTTCAAAAGGAGTGCTTTGTGCCTCTAATCTGTAAGCTGATGAAAGTATCAGTACTATAAAAATGATAAGCGACCTGTAACTATATATATTAAATGCACCCTCTTTCATTAGGATTATAAACTGTATACCAGTCCAAAACTTAAGTAAGATATTGAATATCCTGCCTCTGCGTATATACCCCATTTGGAGTTAAACTGGTAGCGAGCACCTACAACACCACCAAAGGCCAGTCCGCCTGCAGCTGCATTACCCGGATCGATTCCTGCACCATAGTATCTTGCACTGGCAATGTTGTATCCAAGCATTATCCCTGCATAGGTGTCAATTTTTGGAATTAAAGGATAGTGAAACAGACCTCTTACACCTAAAACTATATGTGAATATTTATATCCATAGTCACCTTCATCTACCAGATAACCTATTTTTTCATTGTGTCCGTAGTATCCCAGATAGCCTCCAAGGCCAAGATTCAGTTTATTCACACCAAAAAGATTCTGTTTGAAGCCTTGATCGTAGGATACCTCAATGGGAATTCCATAAGAGTTAAGACCGATACCTGCTCTGATGTGTTTGCTGTTGTTCCCGAACAGAGAGGGATTGTTTTGTGCCATTACACTGGTTGCACACAGGAGTGTAAGAAAAGAGAGAACTAAAGTTAGTTTCTTCATTGTTGTAAAATTTAATTTTTGTGAGTTAAAACTTGAGGCAAAGATATGCCCTGACTCAAGAATATAATCCAAAAGCAGGGGGGACAAAAAGTGGACAAGCAGAAAATATTTACTATAATTGCCTGCTTTTACCGTTTTACAAATTATCTGATGTTATTAAGAACCTTACGCACCATCAATCTTCTGGTTGTATTTTTTACTCTGTTCTGTTTCACTTTGACAGGCCGCACATCAAAAATTGATAGTCTGGAAAACCGGCTTAACAATTATAAAACCAGGGATACGACAAGGGTTAATATTCTTAACGAAGTTGCCTACGAAGCATATTTTAGTGATAAAGAGAAAACAAGGGTATATGCAGAAGAGAGCTTTAAGCTTGCAGAAGAGCTTGGTTTTGAAAAAGGGAGGGCTGAGAGTTTATGGTTGCTTGGCATAGCCAATATGGGAGTTGATCCCAATGGTTCGCTTGCCTTTTTTCAAAACGCACTGGATATAGCAGAGAGGAATAAATATAAGCAGGGTGAAGGCAAATATACAAATGCGATTGGGACAGTTTTCGGAGTGACAGGCCGTGACTCTTTGGCCATCGTATACTATCGGAAAGCGATTGAAATAGCTAAAGAACTTAATGACCCGCACGAGCTGGGGAAGTATCTTATCAACATATCACAGGCACATAACCGCATGGGAAAGGTTGAAAAGGCTTTAGAGGGTTATAACGAAGCCCTGCGCGTTTTACTTAAAGCGGGTGATAAAAATGGGGCTGCCATATGCTATAACTCAATGGGCAATATATACACAACACAGGGTAACTACCCTATAGCTCTTGAGTGTTTGCATAACGGATTAAAAATTCGTGAAGAGATGCGGGAGACAAGTGCCGTATCCAAAAGTCTGGTTAGTATAGGAAGTATATATTTTACCCAGAAGAACTACGAAAAGGCACTTGAATACAACCAAAAAGTAATTGAAATTGCCGGGAACGCCGGAGATAAACATACCCTGGCAGGCGGATTGCTCAATATTGGGCTTATCTATATGCAGACAAATAATGAGCAAGCAATGGAGTATCTCCAGAAGGCACTCGTTATTAGCAAGGATTTGAAAATTTTGCCTCTTCAGATAAACATCCTCCTTAATACGGGTCTGTTTTATTATAAACATTCAGAAAAACAAAAGGCTCTGGAGTTTTATCAGGAGGCACTAAGCTTATCAGAGGAGAATGGAATGAAGTCATCTGAAAGCTTAGCAAAGTTACAGATTGCTATAATATATTATGATCAAAAGGAGTTTTCCCGCGCCCTCGACTATGCAAGAAGCAGTCTTGAAATAGCAAAAAATCTTAAAATTATTGAGACTGAAAAAGATTCACATTATCTGCTTGCAGAGATTTATGCGAAAACAAACAACTTTAAAGGTGCGTATATCCACAATCAACTATATAAGGAGTTGAGTGATAAGATATTTAACGAAAACAATGTCAGGAAAATTACAGAGCTGGAGTACACTTACAGATTTGAAAAAGAGAGGCAGGCGATAGCCTTAGAGCAGAGTAAAAAGGATGAGGTTCAGTCAGCTAAAAGAAAACAGCAGTATGCAATTATCTTAACTCTTTCTGTAAGTTTTATCCTTGTGTCGCTGCTTGCATTATACATACTCCGTCTATACCGTTTTAACAAACAGGCAAACGAAGCTCTCCGCAGAATGGAGACGGAGAAAAAAAGGCTGCTTGAACAGGAGATTGAAAGGATTAATAGGGAACTTGAGGATAATCAGAGATCTCTGACTGCCGCATCACTTAAACTAATTCAGAATTCGGAACGAGATGCAGAGAGAGTAAGAATGCTCGAATCAATTATAGATACAATAACACCGGAGGGAAAAAGGGTTGTTCTGGCTATGATTTCAGATTTTAAAAGAATTTCCCGCAGCTCAAACTGGAAAGAGTTTGAACTGCTTTTCCAGAAGGTACACAGCTCTTTTTACGAAAAGCTTAATAGTAATTTCCCGGATCTTACTGCAAACGAAAGAAAACTGTGTGCATTTCTAAAACTGAATATGAGCAGTAAAGATATAGCAAACATAACATTCCAGTCAGAAGAGGCTCTTAAAAAAGCTCGTCAGCGTCTGAGACAGAAATTGGGTATTGATCGAGACACCAATCTTGTTAGCTATTTGCAGAATATTTAATGCTATTTTGAATTGATTGCATCAACCGGATTCAGGTTAGCCGCAGTCCAGGCAGGAAGAAGACCGGCAACAATTCCAATAACAGATGAAATCATTAATCCCCTGAAAATATTGTAAAAACTTAGTGTCATAGGGAATGATTCATTTCCCTTAAGGGCAAGTACAACACCCCCAACCAGCAGAAGACCTATTGCCCCTCCGGCTAGTGCCAGTACAGCAGCCTCTGCAAGAAACTGAGTAAGGATCATATACTTTTTAGCCCCGAGAGCCTTCTGTATACCAATAAGATTTGTCCGCTCCTTTACCGAAACAAACATTATGTTGGCAATACCAAAACCACCTATAAGTATTGAAAAACCTCCGATTATCCACCCGGCCATATTGATACCACCAAATATTGCTTTAGTCTGATTTAGCAAGAATGTCATTTCATTAAGGGCAAAGTTGTCGTTCTGTTTTGGCTTTAACCTTCTTGCAGCCCTGAGAAGCTGGCGCATCTCCTGAAGGAACTCCTCCCTCTCAACTGTTGCAGATGGTGTCACACAGATCATCCCCTCTGTGTTTTTTACATTCATTATTGTTGCGGCAAAGTTGTATGTTATAAGAATGGAATTATCTGTATCAAAAATATTTACTATACTCTCACCTGCCTTTTTCTGTACACCGATAACCCGTGCGCTTGAACTTCCAATTTTAATAACTTTATCAAGCGGATCCTCTCCGTTTGCGAAGAGTGCGGCAGCAACCTCATAGCCGAGAATTACAGCAGGTATTGAGGAGTTTGCCTCATAGTGTGAAAAATATCTACCCTTTTCAATCTCTACATTTGCAATCTCTCCCCACTCAGGTGTTGCAGCAGTAATAAAACCATTGCTGAAAGAGGCTCTCTTGTACTTAAGGGTTCTGTTAGTAAATACAACATAAGCAGCAGCATCAAGATTTCTTGCATTTGACTTAAGAAACAGATACTCCTCAAATTTTGGTCTTGGTCTGTTCATATACTCCCACCATTTGTACTCTTCACCCTCAGGCGGAGCAAAAGGGAACTGCTGGACATAGACAGTTTGTCCTCCAAAGCTGTTCAGCCCTGATTCTACATTGCTTTTTAGGGCATCAATAGCCGTAAATACAGTAACAATCGAGAAAATTCCAATACTTACTCCAAAAAGTGAAAGGAAGGTCCTGAATTTATCGCCCCTCAGCGATCCAAATGCGAAACTTATACTCTCCAGCATAAGCTTGAAGATCATTACGACCCTCCTGTAGATCTTTATCATATTCTCAATTTGTTATAGTCCTGTCTTCTTTTTAATACTCCGGAGTTTGTCAAAAGCCTCCAGTGGAGAAATTGTGTTTATATCCAGGTCCTTAAGTTCGTCTCTTATTGAGAGTAGGACCGGGTCATCAAGCTGGAAAAAAGAGAGTTGCACAGCATCGTCATTTAAGGTTACCCGTCTCTTCCCATTTTTTGGACCCTCTTTGGATTCAAGCTGCTTTAGAACCCTCTCTGCCCTCCTAACAACATCTGCAGGCATTCCCGCCATTCTGGCCACATGGATACCAAAGCTATGGGCAACTCCTCCCGGTACAAGCTTTCTAAGGAATATTACCCTTTTATCAACCTCTTTAACAGAGATGTGGAAATTTTTTACCCTGGAGAATGTCTGTTCAAGGTCGTTGAGTTCGTGGTAGTGTGTTGCAAACAGCGTTTTAGCTCTAAAACGAGGATGCTCGTGAAGATACTCAACAATTGACCATGCTATGGACATTCCATCGTATGTGCTTGTCCCTCTTCCTATCTCATCAAGCAGCACGAGGGATCTTTCTGAAAGATTGTGCAGGATTGTTGCCGTTTCAAGCATCTCCACCATAAAGGTACTCTCTCCTCGTGATATATTATCAGAAGCACCCACTCTTGTGAATATTTTATCAACCATTCCAATCTCTGCAGCATCTGCCGGAACAAAGCTTCCCGCCTGAGCCAGAAGGACAATCAGGGCCGTTTGCCTTAAAAGTGCACTCTTACCGGCCATATTTGGTCCGGTTAATATTATAATCTGCTGGTTATCTGAGTCTAATTCCAAATCATTGGCAATATACTCCTCTCCTGCCGGCAGTAATTTTTCAATTACCGGATGCCTGCCAGCTTTTATAACTATAGAGTTACCCTCGGTAACATTTGGTCTGTTATATTTATTTGTCCTTGCAACTTCCGCAAAACCAGCAAGTAAGTCAATCTTTGCCAGAATTGCAGAGTTTTTCTGTATTACCGGAATGTTATTTTGGATGGAAATGATAAGATTGGCAAAAATAGCCTGTTCTATAGAGAGCATCTTCTCCTCTGCGCCAAGTATCTTCTCTTCGTATTCCTTAAGCTCCTGAGTTATGTATCTCTCTGCATTAACCAGCGTCTGTTTGCGGATCCACTCCGGCGGAACCTTATCCTTATGTGTATTTCTAACCTCTAAGTAGTAACCAAAGACATTATTATAGCTAACCTTAAGAGAAGAGATTCCTGTCCGCTCTGTCTCCCTCTCCTGTAGTTGATTAAGGTACTCTTTTCCGTGTCTTGCAATGTGTCTTAGTTCGTCAAGTTCTCTGTTTACCCCGGCTGCAATAATATCACCCTTTCCAAATTGCCCGGCAGGATCCGGAAGCAACTCCCTCTCCAGCCTATCTTTTAAGGCCGAACACTCATCCAGCCCTTCCGACAGAAGTGTTAATTCAGAAGCAAAGGGGAGTATTGACTCTGCTGCAATCTCTCTGCAGATATCTTTAACGGGCTCCATCTGCTCCAGTCCTCTTTTAAGCTGGACAGCTTCGCGCGGAGAGATTTTGCCGGCCGCAGCTTTGGAGGCGACGCGTTCAAGATCACCTATTTCAGAGAGGATATTGCGCAGAGGTGCGCGGCGTGTATCATCTTTATATAAAAGTTCAACAATATTGTGTCTGCTGTTAAGCTCATTAAGACTCTTAACAGGCATAGCAAGCCAGTTCCTCAGGAGCCGCGCTCCCATAGGGGAGGAGCTTTTGTCAACAACAGATACAAGCGAGGCTCCACCCTCTGCCTGACTCCCAAAAATCTCAAGATTTCTGAATGTGAATTTGTCAATCCATACATGCTCCTCCTCATCAATGCGGGAGATAGAGCATAGATGGCCCAGGGAGCTGTGTCTTGTAATATCAAGATAAAAGAGTATGCTTCCTGCAGCGGTTGCAGCAAGGGGAAGCTCCTCAATTCCAAAACCCTTAAGACTTTTAACCTGAAGCTGTTCAAGAAGTTTTTCGCGGGCAGCATCCTGAACAAAGGCCCACTCATCCATAGGAGTGATATAAATATCTCTTCCGAATCTCTCCTCAAATCCTTTTTTATACCCTTTCTGCAGCAGTACCTCCTTTGGGGCAAAGCTTGCAAGCAGAAGCTCTATATAATCAAGGGAGCCCTGAGCTACCCTGAATGAACCAGTGGATATATCCAGAAAGGCTATCCCTGCTCTCTCCTTTTCAAAATGGAGAGCAGCCAGATAGTTGTTCTCCTTCTGGCTAAGCAGTTGTTCATTATAGGCTACACCGGGAGTTACAAGCTCAGTAATTCCTCTTTTAACAATCTTCTTTGTGAGTTTTGGATCTTCCAGCTGGTCACAGACAGCAACTTTATATCCGGCCCTGACCAGCTTGGGCAGATAACTGTCAATGGAGTGGTGCGGGAAGCCTGCCAGTTCAATAAACTGAGCAGATCCGTTACCCCTTTTTGTAAGGACAATTCCAAGCACGGCAGAGGCTGTAATTGCATCCTCGCCGAATGTCTCGTAGAAGTCTCCCACACGAAACAGCAAAATAGCATCCGGGTATTTCGCCTTTATGGAGAGATACTGCTTCATCAAAGGAGTTTCCACTATATTCTTGTCGCCCTTCATTCCTACAAAAATAGATATATTTTGCTTCAAAACTCTATCTTTGTACATTATCAAACAATTAATACCGACTATGAAAATCTTACGATTTACCGCACTTATGGCAGCCATCTGTGTGATGGTTCTGACCACAACAAATTGCTCGCCCTCAAAGGAGGAGATGGCACAAGAGGAGATGACCAGGGTAATGGAGAAAAACTCTGCAGTGGGACTTGCCGTTGCCGTAGTAAAGGGGGGTGAGATAATCTACACACAGTCATTTGGTTATAAAAGCTTAGAGGATAGCACTCTCCTTGCAGAGGGGGATGTTTTCCGTATTGCATCAATATCAAAATCATTCACAACAACAGCTCTCCTTACACTAATGGAGAAGGGTCTTATTAATCTGGATCAGGATGTAAGCGAACTTACAGGGTTCCCTGTTAGAAATCCCGCTTTTCCGGATGTGGTTATAACTGTTAAGATGCTGCTCTCACACACATCATCTCTTAATGATAGTCAGGGCTATTTCAATCTTGATGTAATCAACCCTGAAAAGAATAAAGAGTTTGCAAAGAGTTACAACCCATACGAACCCGGAACACAATATGAGTATTGCAATCTTGGCTTCAACACTCTGGGGGCAATATCAGAAAAGCTGGCAGGGGAGAGGTTTGACCAGTTTATACGCCATACAGTTCTTGAACCGCTGGCTCTTTATGCATCTTTCAATCCGGACTCACTTGACAGAACAAAGTATGTTTCTCTTTATGATTCTGTTCCGGCTCCGCAGCCTGCAGCATATGTAAGCCGCGCGAAACAGCTGGATAGTGGATATGTGATGGGTTACAGCACTCCGCTCTTCAGCCCTACCGGCGGAATGAAGATATCGGCAACAGACCTTGCAAAATATATGATTATGCACATGAACTACGGAGCATTGCAGAATGGTGGAAAAATTATATCAGAAGAGACTTCTCGCCTTATGCAGAGCCCTGTGGTTGAGACTGGTGAAGGTGAAACCTACGGCCTCGCACTCAGACAGAGCAAGAACTTTATCCCGGGAGAGATAATGGTGGGTCATACTGGATCTGCTTACGGACTTTACAGTGCAATGTTTTTTGAGCCTGAGAAGAAATTTGGGATAGTACTCATAACAAACGGATGCAACCCTGTTTACGAGGGAGGTTTTGTGAATATTCAGACAGATGTTGCGAGGGCACTGTATAATATTTTTATTAAAGAGTAGTTTCTGAAAACCAATATGAAGAGGGTTTTAATAATCACCTATTACTGGCCCCCATCCGGAGGTTCCGGAGTACAGAGATGGCTTAAGTTTACCAAATATCTGAGGGAGTTTGGATGGGAACCTGTAATCTATACCCCTTCAAATCCTGAGCTGATGGCTGTGGATAATACTCTTGAAGGAGAGGTTCCTCAGGGGGTTGAGGTTATTCGCAAAGAGATTCTTGAGCCCTACTCAATTTACCGTACACTAACAGGAAAGAAAAAGGGCGACATTAAGCCCGGATTTATAAATACCGGCGGAGGCACATCTCTATTCATCAGAAGCAACCTCTTCATACCGGACCCAAAATGTCTCTGGATAGCCCCTTCAAAAAGGTTCCTCAAAAGGTGGCTCAGGGAGAATCCTGTTGATGCTATAGTGAGCACCGGTCCGCCACACTCAATGCATCTTATTGCAAAGGGGGTGGCAAAGTCACTTAATATTCCGTGGCTGGCAGACTTCAGGGACCCATGGACAAAGATGTTCACATTTAAGTACATGAAATATTCGGCACCGGTAAAGGCTCTTCACACTTTGCTTGAGAGAGGGGTTGTAAAGGGTGCCGATGTTGTGCTTACGGTAACAAATACAATTGCCGGGGAGCTTGAGAGTGTCAGGGGAGGGGGAGCAGTCCCGGTAATAACAAATGGTTTTGACCCTGCTGACTTTCAACAGAAGGCGCCATCACTGGACAAAGAGTTCTCAATTACATACACAGGTCTCTTTGTTAAGAGTCAGAATCCTGAAGTGTTGTGGGGAGTTCTTTCAAAGTGGGCTAAACACGACCCCGGATTTGCATCGGCCTTAAAAATAAGATTGGTTGGGCATACAGACGGGACAATACTCAAATCAATTGAGGAAGCAGGCCTCGATCCCTATCTTGAGAGGATTGACTATATGTCTCATGACAAGGTAACAGAGCTTCAGATGGCGTCTCAGCTACTTCTCCTCTCCGGAGGGATGGAGCCGGAGAGCAGGGGAATACTCACCGGAAAATTCTTTGAGTATCTTGCAGCCAGAAGGCCGATACTTGGTTTTGGTCCCAAGGGGGGAGACATGGATATAGCCCTGGGTGAGAGTGAGGGAGGAGCAATGTTTGACTATGATGATGAGAGAGGCTGCAGAAGATGGCTTGAGGATAGGTATGCCGAATACCTTGCGGGTGGGGTACCGCCTGCAGACGGAAATATTGATATATATTCCAGGAGGGAGCTTACGAAAAGGCTGGCTCTTCTGCTTGATGAGATTGTAAGATAAAATAGATATGAAAAATCTGAAAATATGGTTGCCCTATGTGGCTGCAGTTGCACTGTTTTATGTGCTTGCATATATGTTTACCCCGCAGGTCTTCTCCGGGAAGGTGGTAAATCAGAGCGACATTGCCTCGTGGAGAGGGATGGCTAATGAGATTATTACTTACAACGAGTCTCACCCGGATGATGACCCGGCCCTCTGGACAAACTCAATGTTCTCAGGGATGCCGGCAACAACAATCTCCCTAAAGTATGACGGGGACTTCCTTGACATCTTCTACAATGCAATTCATAAACTTACCGGCCAGAGACCGCCTAGCTATCTGCTGATTAGCATGGTTGGTGCATTTCTCCTCTTCCTTGCCTTTGGAGTTAATCCCTGGCTCTCAATTGTGGGAGTTGTAGCAATCTCTTTTGCCAGCTATAATATGCAGATAATTCAGGTGGGGCATAACTCAAAGATGGTGGCGATAGCATTTATGCCCTGGGTCCTTGCGGCTGTAGTTTATGCATACAGGAAAAAGGGATTTTTAGGAGCAATCCTTTTTGCATTTGCGCTAAGTTTCCAAATTAAGGCAAACCACCCTCAGATTACATACTATCTTGCGATAATTGTTTTGGGGTACGGCTTTGCAGAGTTATACAACCATATCGCTGAGAAGAAAATTCTAAAGTTTTTAAAGGTCTCCGGCCTTTTGCTTCTGCTTGGCGGATTGGGCATCGCTAGCAATATTAACCATCTCTGGCCTACATATGAGTACTCAAAGTACACTATGAGAGGCGGCTCAGAGCTGGCAAAAGAGCAGGGGAAACAGCAGGAGGGGCTTGATATAGGCTATGCAACCAGCTGGTCATACAGTCCGGAGGAGACACCTAACCTCTTCATTCCAAATTTCAACGGAGGCTCATCCGCAGGAGAACTTGACAGAGAATCGGCAACATATAAGGCCCTTAAAGGTGGAGGATATCAGGGTGCAGACCAAATTATCAAACAAATGCCTCTCTACTGGGGGCCTCAGCCATTTACTGCAGGACCTATGTATCTTGGTGCAATAATGGTATTCCTCTTTATTTTAGCCCTATTTTTAATTGGAGGGGCTGTTAAGTGGTGGGCTCTTGGAGTGACACTTCTGGCTGTGTTGCTCTCCTGGGGATCAAATTTCCTTCCACTTACTGAGTTCTTTTTCAAGTATATTCCAATGTATAACAAGTTTCGTACGGTTTCAATGGTGCTTGTAATTCTTCAGATACTGGTACCGCTAATGGGAGTGCTTGTTATTGAAAAACTCATGAAGAGTGAGTTTTCTGCGAAGAAATTTAAAACCGGGATGATATCGGCTCTTGTACTTACAGCCGGATTTGCACTTTTAGCAATGATATTCCCCTCAGTTGCCGGCTCATTCACCTCTCCGGCAGATGCAAATTTACCTGAACAGATAAGGGCAACGCTGGCAGAGGACAGGGCATCACTTTTATCGGCAGATGCCTTTAGGTCTGTTCTCTATATTCTTGCAGCAGCTGCTGTTTTGTGGTTTGCTTTTGGCAGAAGAGAGGCATCATCCAAAAATAGGGTGCTATCACCCGCTAAGCTCAAGTATCTGGTATACGGAGGAATAGGCATTTTAGTTCTGGCAGATATGTGGGGAGCCGGAAAGAGATACCTGAATGACTCTCACTTTATCAAAAACCGCGAATTTGAGCAGCAGTATGCCCTCAGGCCTGTTGATAATATTATACTTGAAGACAAGGATCCAAATTACAGAGTTCTGGATATAAGCATCAATACATTTAACGATTCACATATAAGCTACCACCACAAAACAATTGGTGGTTACAGTCCTGCAAAACTTCAGCGCTATCAGGATATGATAGATTACCACATTATGCCTGAGATGCAGAAGATAGCCTCTTCGCTATCATCTGTGAAGACCCTGGAAGAGGCTCAGATTATGGTGGATAACACAGAGACACCTGTGCTGAATATGTTAAATTCCAAATATATCGTTATTGGGGCTCAGAATCCACCTCTGCTTAATAACAGAGCTATGGGTAATTGCTGGTTTGTAGATTCAATAGCATGGGTTGCAAACAACCTGGATGAGATAAATACAATTTCTGATGTTAATCTCTCAAATACTGCAGTAGTTTCTGAAGAGTTCAGATCTCTTGCAGGTGAGATAACAACAGCTGATGCTCCTGCATTTGAGGATGTAATAAAACTTACAAACTACTCTCCCAACAAACTAACATACCAATGTGAAACAACCTCTGACAGGGTTGCCGTGTTTAGCGAGGTGTGGTATCCAGCGGGATGGATTGCAACTATAGACGGTAAACCGGCAGAGATATTCAGGGCAAACTACACCCTGAGAGCCTTAAAGGTTCCGGCAGGAAGCAAGGTTATTGAGATGGAGTTCAGGCCGGACTCATACTATAAAGGGGCAACTTACTCCAGGATTGCATCATCAATTTTGCTGTTGCTTCTGGCAATAGGCGGATTATTTGAGGGTATCGCGTTCAGACGCGGCAGGGGCAAGAGTCTTTAAACAACTTGTTGTAGAGATCAAATGCCTCGTTAAGAATCTTAATGGCAGTGCGTTTGTCGAGGAATTTCTCAACTACCACGGTTTTGTTTTCAAGCTTTTTGTAATCTTCAAAAAAGCTGAACATCTCAGATATGGAGTGGTTTGGCAATTCTGAGATATCGTTGAAGTGGCTTACGCTTGGGTCTCCGGCGGCAACGGCAATGATTTTATCATCGGCCTCACCACCATCAAGCATCCTCATAACTCCTATTACCTTGGCCGGTACAATTGTAAGCGGAACCACCTCTATCTGAGATAGAATCAGGATGTCAAGCGGATCTTTATCACCACAATAGGTTTGTGGAATGAATCCGTAGTTTGCGGGATAGTATACAGATGTATACAAAACCCGGTCAAGTCTGAGCAGTCCGCTCTCTTTGTCAAGTTCGTATTTGGCTCTGCTCCCCTTTGGGATTTCTATTACTCCGTTTACAATATTTGGAAGTTTGTCTCCGGGCGAAACACAATGCCAGGGGTTGAAACTGTTTGTCATAATCATCATTTAGGTTAATGCTCAAATTTACAAAAAGAGTGGCTATCTTTGCACTTAATTATGAATAAGAGCTATCTGATTATTGTTTTTGCAATTCTGACTTCTCTCTCTTCACCATTTAGGGTGAGCGAAAGAGAATGCATCTCTCCAGATGAGCAATTTGCATTTACAGCCTCTTATCAGAATCAGGGGGCTATGCTCTCATCTGCTCCTGCCACAGTGCCAGCAATCACGGAGACCCCACAGACTGCACCTGCGGCAAAAGGAAACGGAGGTCAAATGCTTTCGAGATTATCAGGCTCTTCTCTCATCAGGCAAAGAGATATAGAAAACATTTACAGAATGGCAATGGTAATTTCCGGAGAGGCCAGATCTGCTTCTCTTGAGCCACTCAAAAGGTATTTCGTTTTTGCAATCAGGGAGATTATAATTTAGGTTCAGGTCTTTGAAAAACTTCTTCCAGTTTATTAATTTTTCAAGACTATAATATGAATACAGATAATATCACAACAAACGATGTGAGAGAGATTTCGCATCCACAGGTTGCCAAAAGGGCAAACATTACAACTATAATAGCTTCACTTATACTAATACTTGCAGGGATACTTGCAGTAATTCTCTGGTCCGGAGTTGCCGGGGTAATACTGGTTATTACAGGTGCAATTGTATTTATAATTAAACCAAAAACAGAGATATACGAACCTACAGGTTGCCATATAGAGAGGAAATCATATTTTCTTTCCTCTGAAAAGAGCGAAATCACAAGGAAAATCCTTGAAGGGGAGCTTAATGATTCAACCGAGCCTGTTCAGTTTTTGCAGCAAGGGGGAACAAGGCTTGATGTTCTTATATCCAAAGACAGAGATTTTGCTGCCTGGCAGGTATTTCACTTTGTGCCACATAAATATGTTCCTGTAAGTAAAGTGTATACACTTACCGGCCCGCCTGCTGTACAGTTTGCCAGGTTTATAAAGAGATCAGATAAAGGCTGATTCTAGAATAGTTTGATGAAGCCGATGGAGCTGAGGAGCACAAGTGCTATGGCAATTGGAGCAAGGAATTTTATTGTGAAGATAATCCACTTGAGAACAAATCCTTTTATTGCAATAGAACCCCCATTTGTGAGTTCGTCCAGAACATCGGCTTTTTTCATTCTCCACCCGACAAACATCACAACCAGCAGGCCGCCTACAGGGAGAAGGACGTTTGAAGAGGCATAGTCAAAGAGATCAAAGAATGTTTTGCCGAATATCTTAACATCTGCCAGTACGCCATTGGAGAGAGAGCTTAGAGTCCCAAAAATTCCAATAATTGTGAAGGCAATAAGTACGGCTGCTTTTCGTGTGAGTTTGAGCTCCTCGGTAAAATATGCAACAATAACTTCCAGTAATGAGATTGCAGAGGTAATAGCTGCTATGAACAGGATAAAAAAGAATGCTATTGCAATTACATTTCCAAAAGGCAATTGTGCAAATATCTGTGGCAAGGTAATAAAAACAAGGCTTGGCCCCTGTCCGGGGGAGATACCAAAGGCAAATACAGCAGGCATTACAGCGAGCCCCGCAAGAATTGCAAAACCGGTATCGGCAGCAACAGTCATGAGAGAGACCTTAAAGAGGTTCTCGTTTTTCTTTACATACGAACCATAGGTTATAATGCAGCCCATACCAAGGCTAAGCGAGAAGAAGGCCTGCCCGAGTGCCGCAATCAGGGTGGCTCCGGTTATTTTTGAGAAGTCCGGATAGAAAAGAAATTTTATACCGGCAGAGGAGCCATCAAGAGTCATTGACCTTATTGCCAGTAGCATAACAAGGAAGAAGAGTACAGGCATGAGGATTTTGGAGTATTTTTCAATACCGTTTTTTATCCCGGCAACAACTATGAGTGCTGAGAGTCCCAAAAAGGCGAGATGGGTGGCTATTGGAACAAGTGAAGATGTAGAGGCCTCTTTAAACTGGCTCTCGAGACTCGCACTGTTTGCTGTCAGGAAGTCAGGAGAGAAAGACTTGAAAATATATTCTATTGTCCATCCTCCAACAACGCTGTAAAAGGCCATGATACATATTGATGCCACTACGCTTATAACTCCTATTGATAAAAACGGAGACTTGGGAGCAAGTTTGTTGATTGCACCAAAGACATTTGACTGTGTTCTGCGGCCGATAATGAACTCGGAGAACATTATGGGGAGGCAGAGCAGTATTACAAACAGAAGATATATAATTATAAACGCTGCACCTCCGTTATTTCCCACCATATAGGGGAATCTCCAAAGATTGCCAAGGCCCACCGCAGATCCGGCTACAGCCACAAGTACACCAAAACGACTGCCAAAGCCGTCGCGATTCAAGTCAGACATAGTAGTTAAGTTTAAGTTGCCGGAAACAAAGATAAAAATTTGTACTTTTGTTAATACATATGGATAACAGAGTTTGCAATTTATTTGGAATTAAATATCCCATTATTCAGGGCGGGATGGTTTGGTGCAGCGGATGGAAGCTGGCATCGGCAGTAAGCAAGGCAGGGGGGCTTGGGCTCTTGGGAGCAGGATCAATGCATCCCGATAATCTTCGTCATCACATAGTAAGCTGCCGCGAAGCACTTACTGAAAATGGCGTAACACTTCCCTTTGGAGTGAATGTACCACTTCTCTATCCGCAGATAGAGGAGATAATGAATATCATAATTGAGGAGAGGGTTCCAATTGTATTTACATCGGCAGGAAGCCCTAAAAAGTGGACATCAGTACTGAAAGGGCACGGAATTAAAGTGGCACACGTTGTTTCAAGCAGCGCATTTGCTTTGAAGTGCCAGGAGGCGGGAGTTGATGCAGTTGTTGCCGAAGGGTTTGAGGCAGGCGGACACAACGGAAGGGAGGAGACCACCACGTTTTGCCTTATTCCGGCAGTGAGAGAGGCCATAACAATACCGCTCATAGCCGCAGGCGGAGTTGCAACAAAGGCCCAATTCACAGCAGCCCTTGCTCTGGGGGCAGAGGGTGTTCAGATAGGGACCCGATTTGCACTATGCAAGGAGAGTTCGGCACATGAAAATTTCAAAATCCGCTGCCGCGGACTAAAAGAGGGTGAGACAAAACTCCTTCTTAAAAAACTGGCCCCCACGCGTCTGGCAGACAATCAGTTTTCCTCCGCTGTTATTGAGGCAGAAAACCGGGGTGCATCTGCAGAGGAGATGAATGAACTTCTGGGCAAAAGCCGCGCAAAAGCAGGTATCTTCCTGGGTGATCTGGATGAGGGCGAGCTGGAGATAGGTCAAATTGCCACTCTGGTGAGAAAAGAGGAGAGTGCTGAGGAGATTATTATGGATTTAATTTAACTTTTCAGGGTTTCCTTTTATTTAGGAAATAAAAACATATATCTGTCCTAAAATAAAGGAAGGGTATGTTAAAGATTATATCAAGTATCAAAATGGTTACTGACGTAGATTCATAGAAAAAAGAGGGTGTCCAAAATCACTTTTTGGACACCCTCTACCCTTAATTCAAACTTAACTAATTACTTAACTATAGAATCGTACTTTTTTGAGACGGCCTCCCAGTTTATTACATTCCAGAAAGCTTCTGTATAGTCAGGGCGCTTATTCTGATATTTCAGATAGTACGCATGCTCCCAGACATCCATACCAAGGATAGGTGTTCCGTGCTTCTCGGCTACATCCATAAGAGGGTTGTCCTGATTTGGAGTAGATGATACGAACAGTTTGCCGTCCTTGTCTACGCTAAGCCATGCCCAGCCGCTTCCAAAGCGGGTTTTGCCGGCGTCCGTAAATTGTTTCTTTAGCTCGTCCATTGATCCGAAAGTCTTCACAATTGCAGCCTCCAGTTTTGCCGATGGCTTGCCACCGTTTACTTTCATAACCTCCCAGTAGAGATTGTGGTTGTAATATCCGCCACCATTATTGCGCACAGCTGCAGGGTATTTGCTCATATTTGCAAAAACCTCTTCAAGGGTTTTGCCCTCCATATCTGTACCTTTAACAGCATTCATCATATTGTCATAATATGCCTTGTGGTGTTTGCTGTGGTGAATCTCCATTGTCATCTTGTCAATAAATGGCTCAAGTGCATCGTAAGCGTAAGGTAAATTGTGAAACTCAAGTTTGTTTATAGTTGTCATTGCTATATCTTTTTTATTATTATTCTTTTGTGAAAATCCGGAAAAGGGCAGAGCCGCAATTGCCAGAATCATCATTAACTTTCTCATTGCTTTTTAGCTTTTTCGTTAATTGTTATGTCTTATAAACACGAAAAAGAGCCTAAGGTTTCTTAGGCTCTGTCTATGGCTTAATAGCCGCTGTCTATCTAGGGGGATATGTTGATTTATCTCCTGCGCTCCAGTACAACAAACTCAAACGGCCGCCCGAACTTTTCGCCCCGCTCAAAGCTCTCGCGTCCCACCTCTCTCCACTCCCTCTCTTCCACCTCAGGAAAGAATGTATCAGCATCATAAATTGCTGTATGGACTATTGTAAGATATAGTCTGTCTGCAATTGGAAGTGCCTGCCTGTATATCTCTCCGCCACCAATAATAAATACCTCCTCACTGCTGCTCCCGCCTCCGGCAGAGGCAGAGATAGCATCTTCCAGCGATGGAAAAACCTCCGCGCCGGCAAGAGAATCGGCCTTAAGAGAGCGGCTTATTACAATATTGCGGCGGTTTGGAAGAGGCCTGCCGATTGATTCCCAGGTTTTACGGCCCATGATAACTGTGTGGCCTCCGGTTATCCGTTTAAAGTATTTCAGGTCTTCCGATATGTGCCACAGCAGGTTATTGTCCTTCCCTATGGCGAGATTGTCCGCGACAGCAACAATTATTGAAATCATAAAAATGGCTTTTGTACAAAGATACTAATTAAGCTTTTGCAAAAAAGAGCGGCAAGGTTGGTAGGGTGTAAGCTGTTTCAGGCGGTGTAACTAATGAATGAACCAATATTTATTAGTTATGAAAAGGAAATTATACACTTTTTTAATCATGTCCGCAGCTATGATTCTGGGACTTACATCATGTACAGATGATTTAAGTAAGGATTCAGCAACTCTGGTTGTGAAACTTACAGATGCCCCGGCAGATTATGAAGAGGTACTCATAGATGTACAGGAACTTCAGATTCACACTTATCCGGGCGAAGACCTTGGACAGGGGAGCTGGGTAAACCTTCCGGTAAACAAAGGAATTTACAATCTTCTTGATTTAAGAAACGGAATGGATACACTTCTTGCTGAAGTGGAACTGCCGGCAGGAAATATATCACAGATGAGACTGGTCCTGGGAGATAACAACAGAATTAAAGTAAATGGTGATTATCACAATCTAGACACACCATCTGCTCAGCAGTCGGGCCTCAAGTTCAACATCAACGCCCAGCTTGAAGAGGGAGTTGAGTATGAACTCTGGATTGATTTTGATGCTGCCAGATCTGTTGTTGCAAGAGGGAATGGAACTTATGGTCTCAAACCGGTAATCCGCACTTTTAACGAAGCAGCCACAGGTGCAATTAAGGGGTTAGTACTGCCTGTTGCTTCAAAACCATTTGTTAAGGCAATAGCTGGAACAGATACCCTTGCAACAATACCTGCAGAGGATGGGAAGTTTCTGTTCAAGGGGTTAAAGCCGGGAGTTTACAAAGTAGTAATTGAGCCGATTACCGGTTTTGCAGGCAAGACTATTGAAAACAGAGAGGTAATAGTTGGCAAGGTCACAGACCTGGGAACAATTACTCTGGAAGTAACAGCCCCTCCTACACAGCAATAGGGGCTTTAATGGCCGGGTACGGTTCGTAATTGTCCAGTTCGAAATCTTCGTGCCTGAACCCGAATATGCTATGCACATTCGGGTTTATTTTCATTACAGGGAGGTGGCGGGGATCTCTGGATAGCTGCAGAGCCACTTGTTCAAAGTGGTTTGTATATATGTGAGCATCTCCAAGAGTGTGTATAAACTCTCCGGGTTTAAGATTACAAACCTGAGCAATCATCATTGTTAAAAGTGCGTAAGATGCAATGTTAAACGGGACCCCCAGGAATACATCTGCGCTTCTCTGATAGAGCTGACAACTGAGTTTGCCATCTGCAACATAAAACTGAAACATCGCGTGGCAAGGTGGGAGAGCCATTTTATCAACCTCACCCGGGTTCCAGGCTGTAATAAGGTGGCGGCGGGAATCCGGATTCCTCTTTATCCCTTCAACCAGAGCCTGCAACTGATCAACCTTCCTGCCATCCACTGTCTCCCATGCTCTCCACTGGCGCCCGTAAACAGGGCCAAGGTTGCCATTTTCATCTGCCCACTCATCCCAAATGGTAACTCCATTATCATTCAGATATTTAATATTGGTGTCTCCGGCAATAAACCAGAGGAGCTCGTGAATTATAGACTTAAGGTGTACCCTCTTTGTAGTAAGCAGAGGAAAACCATCCTGCAGGTTAAAACGCATCTGATATCCAAAAACGCTTTTAGTGCCGGTACCGGTCCTGTCTGATTTCAGAGTTCCGTTGGTCATTATGTGTTCAAGCAGAGAAAGATATGTTTTCATAATAATATTGCTCTTAGAATAGCCAAATATAGCAAAAAGGGCTATTTAGTTAATACATTTTTATTACATTTGGGGAATACCCATAAATACTATATATGCAAAAACAAAAAACAACTCTGCTGATTTGCTTGGTCGGACTCATTTTAGGTTGTACAAAGGCTCCAGAACCTGTTCCTATGCCACTCTTCGAACCTCTTCCCAGTACCATTATGCCTCCAATGTCAGGTTATGGTATATATGCTGAGCAGATTTCCATATGGCGGGACTACACAAGCTCATTTTACGAATTCAGCCTTTTACACAACACCCTAGGATCCGTTCTTAGACAAAATGTAGGCATCGCTACTATGCAGACAATTGTAGAGAACAAATTTATGAAAGCATATTACTCCCTTTATGCACTTGACGAACTCTTTACTGAGGGTATTCAGCTGATGACAAATAATATACCCCCGGCAGCATTTCTTGATAAGATAGTGCCGGTGGATTTCTCAATCTACGGAGCACCAATGAATGTGCTTTATGTTAACTCCTGGTATAAATTCAGATCACAGATCAGCAAAATTGCAAATAAAGCCAACACAGAAACAGAAGCCGGCAGAGAGCTTAAGGCTGCTGCTGAAGATCTGATATCCAAAGTAGAATCGTGTATATCAATAATGAATACAGTATTATGAAAAGAAAAATTTTAATTACGCTCTCATTTATTGCATTACTCTGCGGCCACGCAAGTGCTCAGTCAAAACAAATTGTACTCTCACACTACATTTTACCTGAGTTTACAGAGGGTTATGTAATGATGAAGGGTGGAAGAACACAGCAAATGCTGCTCAATTACAACTCTGTAACGGAAGAGATGGTGTTCAAACGCGGTGAGTCTGTTCTGGCAATAGGAAAGGCCGAGATTAAAGAGGTTGAATATGTGACTATCAGCGGAAGAAAATTTGTGGTTTTTAACGATAAATTCTTTGAGCTGCTGTACGAAGGGGGTAAGAATCTTTATGCTGAGCATCGCTGTACAGTGATTCCTCCCGGAAACCCTGCACCATACGGAGGAACCTCTCAGGTATCATCTGTTGACAGATATTCAGGGATATCTGCTGATGGCGGCCTCTACTATAAACTTCAGCTGCCTGACGGATATACTGTAAAGCCGGTAATAAATTATGTGGTCAAAACCGGTGATAAGCTTTCCAAAATCTATAGTTTAAAGCAGCTTCGCAAAGTTTATCAGGACAAAAGAGATGAGTTTGATAAATATGTAAAGGATAACAATGTTAAGTTTGAGAATATTGCGGAAATAGCAGCACTTGCGGCTGAGCTTGAATAATATGGAGAACCTGCACAAACTTAAAAGATGGGGAGCAATTGCAGCAATTGCGGTGGTTGCTATTATTCCGGTGCAGATAGCAATATTTGCAATATGGCCTCCTCCTGCAGATGTTAGAGGTTTCTTTGAGCTTTTTGAGCAAAGTCCTCTTCTGGGTCTGCTTAGTCTGGATCTGCTCTATCTGCTGAACAACGCCCTTATGATATCGGTCTATCTGGGGCTGGCCGCATGCCTTTACAAAGCAAACCAATCGGCAATAATAACCGCGCTGGCAGTGGGCCTTGTGGGGCTTGCAACATACTATGCCTCATCGGTGGCATTTGAGATGATGAGCCTGGCAAAATCCTTTAACGGGAGTTCTAATCCGCTTCTGAGGCAGCAACTTCTTGCTGCAGGAGAGGGGATGCTCGCCACCTACAAAGGGACAGCCTTTGATGTTTACTACATATTAAACGCAATCACACTCTTCATCTTCTCATGGGTGATGCTCAAAGAGAGGGAGCGGACCTTCACCCGCACCACAGCCCTGTGGGGGCTCGCCTCCGCTGCCCTAATGATTATCCCATCCACAGCCGGAACAATCGGCCTTATCTTCTCTTTGCTCTCTCTTGTACCTTGGGTGGTGTTCTCAATTTTGATAGCCGGGAGGATGCGAAAATCACAATAAACAGGGATTTTCTTATAAATTAACGAAAATATTTCTTAATTTTGTTTAAAAATCACACTATATGGGGATTATGAATGAAGTTGGAAAGGTTATAAAAGAGAGAAGGCTGTCACTATCAATTACACAGAGAGAGCTTGCCGCATTAGCAGGAATCGGAATAAACACCCTTACTAAAATTGAAAGGGGAGAGGCGAACCCATCTTTAGCTGTTATAGATAAAATATTTAATACCCTGGGGCTTGAAGTAGAAATAAAAATAAAAGATGCGCATAGCTGAAATATATTTCAATGGAATATTAGCAGGAGTTCTCACAGAGTTCTCTGCGACTGAATATACATTCAGATACTATGATGATTACCTGCTCAATAGTTCATTACCGGCAATTAGCCTCACATTTCCTAAAACAAACCAATTGTATAGGTCCCGTTCTCTATTCCCGTTCTTTTTCAATATGCTTTCAGAAGGGAGCAATAGAAAAACTCAGTCAAGACTTTTGAAAATTGATGAGAACGACCATTTTGGCATCTTGCTCGCAACTGCAGAATATGACACAGGAGGTGCAATTACAGTAAAAAGGTTGAATAATGGTTGATTTTTCAGTTTGCCCTTCGACACTTGCAAAGGGCTTTAAAACATATAGCCCTGTTGCCTTAAGGAGAGTTTTTGACAAACAAAAGGTTTCTCATATTCTCCCATATGATTCAATAGAAAAGAGAGAGGAGGATTTAATTCTCTTTACTGAAAATAAAACGAGAATTTCAATATCAGGAGTTCAGGGGAAATACTCAATGATAATAAGAGATGGCTTGTTAAGCCTCACTTCTCCGGGTGAACGCGGAACATATATCTTAAAGCCCAGACCAACAGATGTAAGAAATGCAGCAGAATGTCCTGCAAATGAAAACCTCACAATGCAGATTGCTTCACAGGTTTTTAAGATTGATACCGCACCCAACGCCTTGTGCTTTTTTAAAAACGGAGATGCGGCATATGTTACTAAAAGATTTGACATAAATACTGCCGGTAATAAACTCAGGGTTGAAGATTTTGCATCACTGGCAGGGGTAACTTCAGAAAATGCCGGCCCCAATTTCAAATATGATTACAGCTATGAGGAGGTAGGAGAATTAATTAAAAAATACTTGCCGGCCTGGCGGGTAGAGCTTTTGAAGTTTTACAGAATGATACTTTTTAATTTTCTCTTTTCAAACGGAGATGCACATCTTAAAAATTTCTCAGTAATCGATGCCGGAAAAAACGACTACCGTTTATCGCCCGCTTACGATTTGCTTAACACGAATATTCACGTAGATGACAGTGATTTTGCACTAGAGAGAGGCCTGTTCAAAACAGATAAAAAAGAATTTTTCAAAGGAAGAAGAGCAAACGGAGCAACCTTCTTTCAATTTGGACTTTCTTTAGGACTTCCTGAAAAAATTGTCTCCAAAGAACTAGCATTTTTTACGACCAGACATCTTCTGATAGAAGAGTTAACAGATAACTCTTTTTTATCTGAAAAGATAAAAAGACAGTATAAGATGCATTACCAAACAAAGAGAAACAGACTTTCTGATTTTAAATTGTAATTTTTTTACTCCTTGCAACTTTTCGCTCCCCCTTTTCGTCTAACATAAAATAACAAATAACCAATCCCGGACTTATGAAAAAACTCCTCTTCTCATTTATGGCAATTGCCGTGGCGACACTTGCCCTCAGCTCATGCGTATTCAATGCTATCACACCGGAAGGCGAATACACATCAAAGAGCTATGAATTACCAACTTTTGAAAACATCTATGTCTCAAGCGGAATGGAGCTTATCCTCACCCAGGACTCTACAGTATCCGTAAAAGTTGAGACATATGAAAATATACACGAGTATATCAATGTAGAGGTTGTTGACAACACCCTCAGACTCTCAAAAGACCTTGAGGTGAGCTTCAGAAACGCAGAGATAAAAGTCTATGTTAATATTGCCAGCCTTGATGAGATTGAGGCATCCAGCGGAAGCCATTTAAACCTCACAGCCGGATGGGTAGCAGAAGAGCTTGATATAGATATGTCCTCAGGCTCATCGGCACAAGGCAACATAGAGATAAAAGAGTTCTCATTGAAAATGTCAAGCGGCAGCGACGCCACTTTTAGCGGAAAAGCGGAAAAGTTCACCCTTGGATCCTCCAGCGGCAGCACCCTCAATGCCTTTGACCTTGAGGCGATAAATTGCAGTGCCGACCTCTCGTCGGGCTCCTATGCCGAGGTGTTTGCAACCGGTTTCCTCTATGCCGAATCCTCCAGCGGCGCCTCCATCAAATACAAAGGCACCTCCCAGATTGAGGTTAAGACAGGCAGCGGCGGCAGCGTAAACCGAGCAGAGTAACTAACCCTAACCCCTTAATAACCTGTTTCCCCAAAGGCGGCCAGTTTGGCCGCCTTTTTTCCGCTCTACACCATCAGGCCTCCCCGCCCGGCACCATATAAATGCATCTGCGGGTTGACCTAAAGTTTCCCACGTCAAAGACCAGAAGTAAACTATATACCCGCACCGCTGTAACACGCAGATTACCTAAACATAAGCAATC
>WARP01000282.1_pt1 | contig 48940 bp, 64 predicted proteins | sample 4769151 | NCBI WGS metagenome assembly WARP01 (sample SAMN08893023, study PRJNA449175) | gut metagenome | isolation source: rumen sample fed with dry roughage | host: cow | place: India: Nagpur | collected 2016
CTTTCCTAGTCAATAAAAAAAACACCGCGAGGTGTTTTTATTTTGATATAACTTTGCCTACTTGGTCAAATGAGAATTCAGTCGGTGTTCCACGACCAAACATTTCAATTGCAATAATAACTGTTTCTTTTTGGTTATCGAAGGAAACGACATCACCAGCTTGACCAGCGAATGGTCCACCAATGATTTCGACACGATCACCAATAGCGTGTTTAAATGTAGGTTTTTCAATGATTCCAACCTTAAGAAGGATTTGATTGATTTCTTCTTGTGGAAGTGGAACTGGTTTAGTTCTACCACCTGAAGACCCTAAGAATCCCGTAACTTTCGGTGTGTTTCTAATTACGTGCCATGAATCGTCTGTGATAATCATCTCAACGAATACATAACCCGGGAACATTTTACGAACTTTCTCTTTTACATTACCATTCTTGTCTTTTTCAGTATAATGCTCTTCTGGTAACACCACACGGAAAATAAGGTTTTGCATCCCCATTGACTCGATTCTTCTTTCCAAGTCTTCCTTGACTGAAGATTCATAGCCAGAATAAGTTTGCACGATATACCAGCGGCGAGGATTAATCATTCAAATAAGCTCCCCGTAATGTTCGCTAATAATAAATCATACAAGAAGAATAATAACGCAAAAAATATAACGAATACTAAGACACGTACACCAGCATCAGCGAATGCTTTCCATGATGCCCATGACATTTTCTTTAGTTCTGGTAATGCTGGAACAAAGAATGGGTAGATAACCAATAATAAACCTAGGATAGAAATCCCTAATAAGATTCCTGCGAATAAATTAGGATAATCAGAAATAATAGGAATTGGGCCATCTTTTGTGCTCAATATTCCACTTAAAATCATGATAGATAGTGCTAAAGATAAAGACGCTAACACACCTAACAATAGATTTTCCCATGGATAATCCGTTGTTAAAATCTCAACAATCTTACTCTTCTTTTCTGTATTTTTCTCTTTTACTGCCATAAGAAGCCTCCTATTTACTTTCTTTGTGAGTCGTATGTTTATTGCACTTTACACAGAACTTCTTAATTTCCAAACGCTCTTTTTGAGTTTGTTTGTTCTTAGTTGTTGTGTAGTTTCTGCTTAGGCATTCCTCACAGATTAAAATCACTTTTTCTCGCATAAAAAAACCACCTTTGTGGTCATTTGCACATGTATTTTAACATTTACAAATGACTTAGTCAATATATTATACCCTATTTACATAGATTGTGATAGTTTTTTCTTAATTCGATAAATTGCATTATAAACTTGTTTAGATGCCAAATTTGTGCGGTTTGCAATGCTAGAAATCGATTCTTGATTAAGATAGTAACTACGGTAGATTTCTTCCTCTAAAGGACTCTTGAAGCATAAAGGTCTAAAATATTCTTTGGGTTCTTCCTCTATGAATAAGGGCGCCCTTCTAGCTTCGTCAATCAATGTATCTATTTGGTTGTAATATTTCTTTCTTTTATTAGTCAGATTGATAAACTTTCGTTCTAGTATGGTCTCAAAGTATTTAAAGAAGGTTTTATTGAAGCTTTCCTTAAACGTCAATATGGCCTTATGTAGCATGATTAAGCCTTCCTGATGAAAGTCCTCACGCTCACTATCAAAAACATAAAACTGACTGATTTTCTTGTGTATGAATTTATCATACTTTTCAAACATAATCTCTAAAGCCATCATGTCCTGTTGATCACGAACCAAATAGATCAGTTCGTAGTCATTGTAGGCTTTATAATTCATATGTCTCCTTTATAGATCTGCAATTTGATATAGAATCAGTGCTGCGGCAACACTGGCATTCAATGAATTCACTTTGCCTTTCATTGGGATATTAACTAAGTAATCACATGATTGTTTAGTTAAGTGTGAAATACCTTCCCCTTCATTGCCGATAATCACAGCAATACTTACGGAGGTATCGATTTGTTTATAAGTTTTATCTGCGTGCATGTCTGTGCCAATCACCCAAAATCCGTTTGATTTAAGCTTGTTTATGGTTTGATTGATATTTCCCACTTGGATAACATTCACGTATTCTAATGCGCCAACTGCTGTTTTAGCTACCGTTGCTGTTAACTCTACGCTTCTATTTTTAGGAAGAATAACTGCATCAATTTTTGTCGCTTCAACGCTTCTTAAAATAGCGCCTAGATTATGTGGATCTTCGATTTGATCAAGGATGAGTACTTTCTTCTTGGTTCCATCAAATAAGAACTCTAAATCCTTATATCGATAAGGTTCAACATCTGCAACAATCCCTTGATGGTTTTGGTTGTCAGTCATCGTATTGAGCTCGTGTTTGGAAACCAATTTAAAGGATAGCTTATTTGAGTTGATAAAATTGATCAACTTCTGATCGGTTTTCTTTTCGTCTAAAAAGAGTTTATAGATCGCTCTCTTGGCTACAATTGCTTCTTTTACTGTATTTTTTCCATATATAATCATATATACCCTCTTTTTACTTTTTTTACTTTAAATGTTTGCAAGTTTCATCAATATGTTCTTGATTTGTTGTCTAATAAATCCAGGTATTGAAGACACAACAGTCATAAGTGGGTATGAAGCTTGTAGTAAAACAATTAATAACAGGAATTGTTCCACCGGTAACCTTGAGACCAATTCACCAGTTCCCGAAGTGAAATAATCTTTCCACAATGAGTTAAACTCAAAGAAATCCGGGAAGACAATAACCGCTACGATGAATAAGCTGAACATTACTGTAAATAGAATTTTCCTTGTTCCTGTAAATGGTCTTAATACTCGTAATAAAACCATAAACCCAGTAAATGTCGCAGAAATAACGATTAAGGTTGAAGATTGTGTTTTGTCAATGTTTAATATCGGTGTTAATGCGAATATCACAAGTGTGTTTAATACAACTACAATCGCACCAGGTAATGCCCTCTTCAAGACGTTCATCAAGAATTTACCTCTAACCTGATTGGTATTAGGCTCTAGTGCAATCACAAAGGACGGAATACCAATTACAAGGAAATCAATCATGAATAATTGAGAAGTAGTGATTGGATATGACCCTTTGGATAATATCGCAATAATCGCTAACATGAAGGAGAATATTGTCTTCGTTAAGAATAATACAGCACCCTTTTGGACGTTGTTGATAACGCGTCTTCCTTCATTAACTACTTTTGGCATGGATGAGAAATTCGAATCCATTAAAACTAAGTGGCTGACGTTTCTCGCTGCTTCACTTCCTGAAGCCATAGCGATGGATGTGTCCGCCTCTTTTAGGGCTAAGATGTCATTAACACCGTCACCAGTCATTGCGACCGTTCTACCACTTTGCTTAAGTGATGCGATTAACAGTTTCTTTTGACCTGGGGAAACACGCCCAAATACCGTGTATTTATCGGCAGCACGAATAACATCTTTATCACTCATACCATCTAGGCTAATGTACTTATCCGCATCATCAATACCAGCACGTTTGGAAATATGCGAAACCGTCATTGGATTGTCACCAGAGATAACTTTTACATCAACACCATGTGTCTTAAAGTATTCAATGGTCAAAATCGCATCTGGACGAATGGTATCTTCAATAATGATCAAACCAATTGCTTGAACATCTGATGGGAGTTTATCTTGATCAATGCCATTTTTTGAATGGGCAAGTGCTAAAACTCTATAGCCTTCTTTTGAGTATTTTTCAACATCCTGAGAAATTTCTTTATAGGCCTCACCTTTTAATGCAAACTCCGGTGCGCCTAATACGAAGGTTCCATATTTATCAAACTCAACTGCAGAAAGCTTTCTTGAACTTGAAAATGGAATCACATTGGTTGTTTTGATTTTTCTGGCAGTTCCAAATCTTAGTTCTAAAGCCTCTGACGTGAGGTTTTTTTCCTCTAGAGAAGCCATCATTGTCGGAATCGCCTTTTTAACTGGCATTCCTGAAGCATTAACGTATTCAATGACTGTTTTCACAGCCATTGTCCCATCCGTGATGGTACCTGTTTTATCTAAACACAAAGTATCGATTCTAGCTAACATTTCGATACAGTAAAGTTCTTGAACGAGTGTGTTATTTTGAGCAAGTCGTAATACCCCAACGGCTAAGGTTGTTGAAGTTAATAAGAATAATCCCGAAGGAATCATCCCTACAACCGCACCTGAGGTTCCTCTTACAGCTTCTTGATACGTTGCCCCACCTTGAAGTTGCATCCAGAAAAGCACGGCGCCAATTGGGACAATTAGTAACCCAACGGTTCTAATGACCATACGTAAAGACTTCAATAAGTCTGATTTAGGTTTACGATATTTCTTAGCCTGTCTTGATAGGTTTTCAATATAAGAATCTTTACCTGTTTTAGTCACTTGAGCGAAACAGTGTCCGGAGACAACGAATGAACCACTTAATAACTCATCACCAGGTTTTTTTAAAATAGGATCGGATTCACCTGTTAATAAGGACTCATTTACTTCGATTGAGCCACTTCTTACCACGCAGTCAGCACTAATTTGCTTACCGCTTGATAATTTAAGAATGTCATCCAATACCAAATCTTGAATCATGATTTCTTGTTCTTCTTTATCGCGAATAACTGAACCAGTTGGCGCAGACAAAAGACTCAACTTATCAATGGTTTTCTTAGCTCTAATTTCTTGATAGATACCAATACCAACGTTAAGTGAAATGATGACAACAAAAAACAAATCTTTGAATGCGCCAATGGTAATCAACCATGTCGCAATCCCGATATTCAATAGGTTAAAAAGCGTTAAGACGTTTGAAAGCACAATCGCTTTGATTGTCTTTGAACTACCTGAAGAAACCTTATTGGACATCCCTGCATGAATTCGTTGTTCAACCTCTTCATAGGTCAATCCGATTGTTAAGTCAGGATCGTGACGAATTACTTCAATAACTTCTGTAACTTCATGTTTCTTGGATTTAGGTTTGACTTGTTCCATCAGATTACACCTCCCTGTTGGCAATTGAAATCGATAATTCGATGACTTCATCTGCACGTTTGATATCTTTTAAATACAAATAGCCAATGAGTGCTTCAAAACCAGTTGATCTTTGATAGTCTTCCATATCAATGTTTTTTCTGCCTGGTCCTGAGGCATTACGGCCTTTTTTGAAATAGTTAGTTTCTTCCTCTGTGAGCGTACCTTCGTTAATCAAAGTCATAATGATTTTGGATTGTGCTACCCCAGAAGTGTAATGAATTGCTTTTTTATGCAAACTGTTAACTTTAGTAATGCCCAATGAAAGCAGGTACTTACGAATCGATAATTCATAATAAACATCCCCAATATATGCTAGGGCAACGCCATTAAGTAAGTGTGCCTCCATTAAAGGACACCCATTTCAACAAGTTGGATTCTAAGCTTGTCGGCTTCTTGGTATCGTTTTTCAGCTCTGGCTTGTTGCCAAGCTAAGTACTGCTCGATTTGCTCTTTGGATAAAGGCATCAAATCCAGTTCGATTCCAAGTATGCGTAACATTAAAGCGATGGTATGATAGCATACCGCAATCTCTTTAACGTCTTTTGAACGATTCATATTTTTCAATTGTTCATAAATGACGCTTAATGCGTTTGCAACATTAAAGTCATCATCCATGGCAGATTTAAATTGTTCTAAAGCTTCTAGGTTGAGATCCACTTGATTGTGTTTGTTTACAGAAATCTCCAAGAATGCTTGTTTCATCGCTCTTTTGATTCGTTGCCATTCGTTATCAAACTGTTTCATCAGTTCATCTGTATAATTGATTGGCTGTCTGTAATGGTGAGACAACAATAAGAGTCTATATGATTGGTATTCATAGCTTTCTAATAAGTCTTTGACTAAAATGATATTGCCAACAGACTTACTCATTTTTTGATCGCCAAAATTGAGTCTACCGACATGCATCCAAATGTTTGCTAACTCATGGTTGTCATGCGCACAACTTTGAGCCATTTCATTTTCATGGTGCGGGAACTTCAAATCAGATCCACCACCATGAATATCTATTTTGTGATTGAAAATCGTATGGTTCATGACCGCGCATTCTGTATGCCAACCGGGTCTGCCTTTCCCCCAAGGAGAATCGAACGCAATCCCTTCTGAGGTTTGCTTCCACAATGTGAAATCAAATGGTGTTTCTTTTTGACTATCCAGCTCAATCCTTGCACCGACATTTAAGTTTTCTAAAACTTGTTTACTCAATTGACCATAATCCTTGATTCTAGTTACTCTAAAGTACACTGAATCTCCACTATGATAGGCATAGCCTTTCTCAATTAAATCGTTGATGTAGAAAATCATATCTGCGATGTAGTTGGTTGCTTTTGGCATTAAATCTGGAAGTTCACTGCCCAAAGCAATCGAGTCTTTGATGAATGCGTCTGTAAATGTTTGTGTTAAAACCTTCTCATCGATTTTTAACTTTTGAGATTCCTCGATAATTTTATCATCAACATCCGTAATGTTCGAAACATACGTAACTTGATAGCCCAAATAAGTGAAATACCTCTTTACAACATCAAAAAACACAACTGGTCTTGCGTTTCCTATGTGAATGTAGTTGTAGACAGTTGGTCCACATACATACATGGTTATTTTATTTTCATGAACTGGCTTAAAAACTTCTTTCTCACCAGATAACGTATTGAATAATTTCAAATTTCCACCTCATTATTATTATATTATAAATAATAATACTCAAAAACACAAGTTTTTAGGTGTTTTTGAGTATTGTCTTTCTAAAGGGATTATCTAATGCCTGCAGTCTTTCGAAGTTCATTAAGTATTTCAACCATCGCCCATGTATCTTGTTTACAATAATTCTCCAAATCACGGTAGTTTCTTTCGAATGTTTTAGGATCCATTTTTGGGAATAATGAGTATGTTACCAATGCTTCTGATCCATTTCCAATTGGCATCCCTTTATAGGTTAAATTGGAAAATAATGGCAAGACTTTTTTAATTGAATAGGAGCCGTTTAAATCTGTATGGTAATAATTGATCTTTTTTGCCTCTTCTTCATCGTACCCTAAGTTCTTATACAGTTTGGTGTTTCCTTTAACAATGTCCATTAAATCAAACAGTCTATCTGCGATGTCAAGCAAGCGTTCTTTATATGCAGGAAATAGCCTAGCTAACTCATTTATACGTGTTTTTTCAAACGCTATGTTATAGACTAAAACAGAGCCTCCGTCTGGCTTAATGACGTCGATCATTCCTTTAATTAAAGCCTCGCGTGGATCATCATGATCTTTAGCTAGGAAGCCATAATGATCGCGTTCTTTATCACATACGCCGGGCGTGCGTTCGACATGTATTGAGTATTGAAATAAAGACTGCATATAAGGGACTTCGCCTTTATACCTAGGCAGTGGACAAGGAAATGATTCAAAGTCTAAATGGTAAATTGGGTACCTTAGTTCATGAATTCCTTCCCTTATCTTTCGGTAATTGTAATATGGTTCCTCGGATTCAATCACACGTCTTTGTATGATGTTGTTTTCTCTAGTTAACCAAGACTCATCAATATCCAGTGCATTAACAACACCTTCGTTGATTAAATCATATCTATCGTGTTTTTCTCCATTTGTATCGGTAAACCCGTGATGGTTATTAAGATAGGTTAATATGCTATTCTTAGCAGGCACATGACTCCAGCAAATATCATAGAATTGACATTGCTTACGGTCTTTTCTTTGGCAGTGCTTCCCAACAGGTTCAGGGTTAGCATTCATTGTATTAAGGTGATCAATTACCACATTCATATCCGCTTCTATAATCGGCATATACCGTTCTGTGATTGATGTAAAATCGATAAAAACAATGATGTTATCTTGATAGACTGGTTGGTTGTTTAGGTCATATGTCCCATCAAACACATAGTCTTTATTTAAAACAGCTAGGTAATACTTACCTGGCTTATTAGGCGTATCTTTGGAATGCTCAATCACATACCTTTGAAATGCTAAGTCATAAACATATCTACCAACGTCTGAAAATCGGTCTAATAGTTTATCTAATTTCTTCTCATACTTATCATCTACTGAGAATCCCAAATCTTTTGTAAGCATCAAAATGCCTTCAGGCGAGAAAGCAAACATCGATTCTTTTTCATGCTTCATATCTAAATATTTTCTAGAAGTGGTTGCCTTAGTTTCAAAGATTCTAAAGTGATTTTCTTCTTCTAAATAGCCATCCAGAAAACAGTAAAAGTAATACCCATTCTTTTCCATCTCGAACTTCTTTTGCTTATAAGTATCTAACATGTTAAACGTGAATTCACCACTAAACTTCCCTTTAACCGCATTTGCAGTTAATCCTTCTATTGCGTTATAGTAGGGCATCATCGCGTTTAATTGAATGTCTTCTTTTTCAATGAGGTCTTCGTCATTTTCATCGTACATGTCACTAAGCAGTAACTCTGTTTTCGCAAGATTTTCTGAAGTCATTAAATCGTCCATGTTGTCAGAAAAAGTAACTAGAGCATTGCGTTTTTTACGATAGATTTCTTCTAGTGGAGCATATCTAGAACATCTAATAATATTGGTAAAACCGGTTTTGGAAATCTTCATATTAGCACCTCTTTAGAGTTATTGTACCACAGGATGGTTTTGGGTAAAGTATCTAATTATATATATCTTTATATATAATTTTTAAACCGTTCTTCAAGAATAAATAAAACCCCATGTTTTCCAAACGCTTGGATAAAACATGGGGTTAATAATTTTGTGTTAATTAACTAAAACTTGATCTAGGATTGCGTTAACAAAGTCAGATTCAAAATAACTTTCTAAGGCTTCCCCGTCTAACTCAAGATTGTCTAGTGTAACAATTGTGTCATTAGCGAAATTGTATACGATTTGCCCTTCATATGAGACGTCGTTAATTTGAAGTGTCCCACCAAAATACGCAGCGTTTGCAGTCACATTATTACCAATGACGTTTGAAACTCTTAATGTATCTAGGGTAGATCCAATCACATTGATATCAAAGTTTAATGATACACCTTTTGATATTCTATCAGGTGCTTGATAGCCGATTAAGCCTGCAAGATAGATATCTTCAAATGCAGTAACCACTTCTTTACCTACCTCACCTAGAATGATGGATCCTGTTGCTAGTCCTTCAGTGACTACATTATTGGATGAACCAATAAGACCACCAACTGCTAATTGGTCATCATCTGATTGAATTACGGCATTGTTTGAAAGATTTTTAATTAAAATATCTGCATTTGCATAAGCATAATAAATATCACTATTACGATTAGATCCTAGTAATCCACCTACATAAACGCTTGCTGGAGCATCTACTTTATTCTCGGTGATTAAAGTGATTGCTACAGTAACATCCACTGTAATATCTACAGTTGACTTGGCATTTTCTAATTTAGATTTAACTTGATAATCATTATCTAATGAACCGATTAATCCACCAATATAGCTCGAATCTGATGAGTTTACGGTTAGTGTTCCACTAGATTCTACATTGCTGATTTTTGAAGCTTTCGCACGGCCAACTAATAGCCCTACATATGGTTCTGTTCTTCCAGATGTGGTAACAGACATGGTTAGGTTTTCAACTTTTGTATCTTTGATTTGACTTGAAGGTTCTGAATAGCCTACCAGACCCCCTAAGAAGATTTCACCAGTTCTTGAGAACACGGTAGTGAAGCTTGAGTCTTTAAGGGTAACATTTTCTATAATACCAGCATTTCTACCAGAAAGAATTCCGATGTATTGGCTGCTTGATTTCAAGTTTAATGTAACATTCTCAATCACTAAGTTCTTAATGGTACCTTTATTATAACCAAATAAACCTGTGTATGTGGTTAAGGCTTCCATCTTCAAATTCTTAATGGTTTTGCCGTTACCATCAAACTTACCATTGAATGCGCTAGATCCTAAAGCATTTTGGAAGTTTGCATTTTCAAAGTCTAAGTCGTTCATTAGTTTATAGTAAGCTGTTAAGTCGTTTTTAATGTTTTTAAAATCATCTATTGTTTGGATAAGTTTTGGTTCTGTCTCTGATCCACCCAATGTGGTTGTTGTACCTTTGGATGAAGCCATCTTATGATTCTTTCCATCGTAACTTGCATATACATTCACTGTGTAAGTATATCCAATGCTTAAACCATCAAAAGTGACCGAATATTCACCGTTTGATAATGATGGTGATTTACGTGTGATTTCTTTTCCATCATAGTAAATCACAACTGTAATCAAATTAGGCGTTAATTCTTCCTCTGGGTCAGTAACTTCTAAATCAAACGACATAGATGTACGTTGTGCTTGTAAATTAATAATCTCAATCTTAATGTTGGATGTCGATTGGCAAGCTACTAGTAAAGTAGTTGCAAACAAAGCGATGATTAACCATAGTTTCTTCATTAAAAATTCTCCATTAATTCTAAAGTTTTTTCAATTCTATCTAGGACAAGTTCTTTACCTAGTAACGATAATGATTTAGGTAGGTCTGGGCCGTGTAAGATACCTGTAGTTGCAATTCTGCATGGCATGAACAAGGACTTACCTTTAACTTCTAATCCCTTACCTACTTCTTTAATTAGGTCTTTGATTGCATTAGCTGAAAAATCACTTTGAGTTAACCCTTCTTTAAATGCTTTGATCACATTTAAAGCATTTGGTTCTTGTTTCAAGAATTCAATCGCTTCATCTTCTACCACAAAAGCTTGATGGAAGAACTCATGGTGTAACTCAACAATTTGCGCCCCATATACCGTTCTATCATGTAGTAGTGAGCATAGGTCACTTACCCATTCTTTATTTGCCACATCAATGTTAGCTTTTTCTAAATGAGGTGTACATAATTCCACGAAGTCTTCATGAGACATTTTCTTAATGTATTCCTTATTGATATAAGCTAATTTTTGAACATCAAACATTGCTGGTGCTTTAGATAATCTTGAGGAATCAAAGTTTTGAATGATTTCTTCAAGTGATAAAATTTCTTGATTGATAGATGGACTCCATCCTAGTAACGCAATGAAGTTTAACAAAGCTTCTGGTAGATAGCCTAATTCGCGATATTGTTGTATAAACTGAACAATAGATTGATCACGTTTGGATAGCTTCTTTTTCTTTTCATTAACAATGATTGTCATGTGTCCAAATGTTGGTATATCCCATCCAAAGGCTTCATAAACCATCATTTGTTTAGGGGTATTGGTAATGTGTTCTTCCCCTCTTAAAACGTGTGTAATCGCCATTAAATGGTCATCGATAACAACCGCAAAGTTATAAGTAGGAATCCCGTTATCCTTAACCATGATCCAGTCTTCTACTTCTTTAGATTGGAATCTTAAGGTGCCTCTAACTAAGTCATTGAAGACATATTCTTTATTTTCAGGTACTCTAAAACGAATCGCAAATTTAGTCGATCCTTCTTTGTACTCTTTATAGGCATAACCCATTTCTAATAGCTTTAGAGCATACTCTTTGTAAAGGTCTAAACGCTCTAATTGACGATAAGGTCCATAAGCGCCACCTTTGTCTGGGGATTCATCCCAATCTAATCCTAACCAACTTAAGTTAGATAGTTGTGATTGCTCTCCACCAACAACATTTCTCTTAATATCCGTGTCTTCAATACGAATAATAAAATCGCCATCATGACTCTTGGCATATAAGTAATTAAAAATTGCAGTTCTAGCGTTACCAATGTGTAATAATCCCGTTGGGCTTGGTGCATATCTAACGCGTACTTTCATACAAAAACCCTCTTTCGCAAATATAATTATAATATAATTAATCCATATAAACAAGAAAAAAAAGGGCAATCACATGATTGCCCACCAAAATTAACGTTTTGAGAATTGTGAAGCTCTACGAGCTTTCTTAAGACCGTATTTTTTACGTTCTTTAGCACGTGGATCTCTTGTTACTAAACCAGCAGGTTTAAGCGTTAATCTTAACTCTGGGTTTACTTCAAGAAGTGCTCTAGTGATACCGTGACGGATTGCTCCAGCTTGTCCAGTGATGCCTCCACCATAAACATTTACAGACACATCAAAGCGACCTTCATTTTCAGTTAGTGCTAATGGTTGTAAAACGTCAAGGCGTGTAGCTGCTGAAGGAATATATTCTTCGAATTCACGTCCGTTAATAACAAACTTACCTGAACCTGAAGTTAAAATTACTCTTGCAACTGAGCTTTTGCGGCGGCCTGTACCTAAATATTGAACGACTTTTGCCATATTATAATACCTCCAACTTTTCTGGTTTTTGTGCAATGTGTGGGTGTTCATTACCTGCATATACGTATAATTTCTTATACATATCTCTACCTAATGTAGTATGAGGTAACATACCTTGAACTGCTTTTTCAACCATTCTTGTTGGGAATTTAGCCATTAAGTCTTTCGCTTTAGTTTCTTTCAAGCTTCCAGCGTATTCACTGTGTTGGTAGTAGATCTTATCGTTCCACTTTTTCCCTGTTAATTCAATTTTTTCTGCATTAATAACGATAACATAATCTCCACAGTCTACATGAGGTGCATATTGTGTGTTTAGTTTTCCTCTTAATACTGACGCTACTTGAGTCGCTAAGCGGCCAAGTGTTTTGCCTTCTGCGTCAATCACATACCATTTTCTTTGAATGGTTTGTGCGTTAGGCATTGTTGTTGTTCTCATCATTTGTGTTCCTCTCCTTATAGTAAGATATAAGGGCTATTTTTGGGCTTTTAAAACGTACCGAAGATATCTTACTATAAGTAAGTATAAATGTCAACATAAAAGAGTATCATTTTATTTCAACATTCGTTTAAAAACCCAATAGAAGCCTATACAATTGTTTTGCGTTTAAAGTTACCTTGAATGGTTTTGACTGGTTGCGTAATCATGAACGCTTTAGGATCAAAATCCTGAACCAGTTTGCGAATCTTCGATAATTCATATGAAGAAATCACAACCATAACCATGGTCTTTTCTTGGTGCGAATATGCCCCTTCGACTCTGCTTAGGGTTACACCACGATAGACTTGTTCCAAAATAAGTTGACATAATTGATCTGGGTTTTGCGTAATGATTTCTACTTTTAAGAAATGATACGCTGTGTGAATCTTGTCAGTAACAATGGTTGATACAATGATACGAATGATCGTATATGCAGCAACGCTTGCTGAACCGAATACGAGCGCACCGGCTAATGCAATCGCAATATTTAAAACCAATGATACGAAACCGACGCTTGTACCATGTCTCAATGAATAATACTGTGCAACGATGTCCAGTCCGCCTGTAGAGGTACCATATTTAAGTGCTCCACCAACGCCAACACCGACTAATAATCCACCCATTACAGCTAAGACGAAAGTATCAGTAATCCCAACATCAACTATCGGAATAAATCCTAAAATTGTTGTTTGAATTAAGACAGATACGATAGAGTAAATGGTGAATCGTTTTGACACTCCAAACCAACCTAATATAAGAATTGGAATGTTTCCCAATAAAACAAATATCCCTAAAAACGTATTTCCGGCATTCACGTTAAATCGCGTTATTAAGATATTTCTCGCTAATTGCCCTAAGCCTGGAATACCTCCAGTATAAAGCGGTTCTAAAGAGGCTTCTAGAAACCACGCAACCCCAATACCATAAATAATGGTAAATACAGTTACTGTGATTAGAGCCCTAATCTCGAGCCAAAGTTTTGGATTATTTGAAATCAGTTTCGACATGTTATCCCTTTAAGATTTCTTCAAGTTTTTCTTCTGGATTAAAACGTTCAAATAAAACTTCTGGTTTGTTCAATGTTGTTGTTTCAAACCCACCAAAAGTAACGATTGAATCAAAAGTATTTTTGGTTGTATTAATTTGATTTAAGATCTTTTCCGCAGTTTCCGGAATGAAAGCTTGGAGTAATACTGCTGTGATACGGATGGTTTCAATCAGTTCATATAACACACCATCCAGTTCATCTTGACTGGATTCATCCTTGAACAATTTCCAAGGTTCAGTGACATCAATGAACTTGTTTGCCAATCTAAGAACTTTCATGATTTCCTCGATGGCATCAGCCACTTTATATGCATCCATTTTTTCTCTAACTTTATTCAATAAACTATTACATGTATCGACTAAAGAAATTTCGTAAGCTACTTTGGTATTAGCTTTTTTGATTACGCCACCTCTATATTTGTTAGCCATACCGATTGTACGGTTAACAAGGTTACCAAGTGTGTTTGCTAAATCTGTATTATTACGTTCAATCAATAACTCATAAGTCAGATTACCATCAGCTGCATATGGAATTTCGTGTAATACATAATATCTTAACGTGTCTTTCTTAAAATGTGTTAAGATATCGTCCACATATAGTGTATTACCAACTGATTTACTCATTTTACTCTTATCGATTAACACCCATGGGTGTCCAAATACCGTCCTAGGTAGTGGTAAATCTAACGCCATTAACATGATTGGCCAGTAAATCGTATGGAATCTCAAAATATCTTTACCAATTAAATGAATGTCTGCTGGCCAGTATTTTGAGTATTTCTCTGAAGGGGTTAAAGATCCATCTAACCCTAAGCCACTAATATAGTTTGTTAGAGCATCGATCCATACGTAGGTTACGTGTTTCTTATCGAATGTTGGAATACCCCATTTAAAGGATGTTCTAGATACCGATAAGTCTTGAAGTGGTTCTGTTAGGAAGTTGTTAATCATTTCATTCTTTCTGGTTTCAGGAAGAATGAATTCAGGGTGTGATTCAATGTAGTCAACCAAACGTTTTTGATATTTTTTCAAATCAAAGAAATACGTTTCTTCTTCAGTCCAAACCAGTTTGTCTCCATTAGGACCCTTGCCATCTACGATGTCTTTATCGGCGATGAAAGATTCTTCAGAAACACTATACCAACCTGAGTATTTACCTAAATAAATATCCCCTTGGTCATAAAGCTTCTTGAAAATAGCTTGAACGACTTCATAATGATTCTTATCTGTTGTTCTAACAAAATGATCATATGAAACATCAACTGAAGCATAAATGCGTTTAATTTCGCCTGAAATCTTATCTGTAAATGACTTTGGATCAAGGTTATGTTCCATAGCTCTTGATTCAATTTTTTGCCCGTGTTCATCAGTTCCTGTTTGAAAATAAACATCGAAGCCGTCTAATCTTTTAAATCTGGCGATTGCATCCGCTAGGATTGCTTCATAGACATTCCCCACGTGTGGAATGGCACTTGCATATGCAATTGCTGTGGAAATATAAAACGGTTTTTTCATAGATTCACCATACGATACTCAATAGATGATTGAGTAGCCTTTCTTCATTAATACATTAAAAAACGCCCTTAAAAAATCTAAGGACGAAAGATCGCGGTACCACCTTAGTTCTAGACGAATCGTCCAGCACTCATACACTTAACGCGTGCTCACGGCTTAACCTACCTATCGGAAAAGCGGCTCGAGAACCATGTTCATTTCAGTCTCTGTTTGTTTACACCACCCACAAACTCTCTATTAGAGGACAAAAAACTACTCTTTCTTTCATAGCCTATTCTTATTATATATAATATAATCTCTAAAAACAATCAAAACTTTAAGGATGGCATTTTTTACGTAAATCGGCTCATTCTAAAAAGAAAAATCAAACAATTACTGTTTGATTCCGCCCTTATTAACAACGGTTTGATAAACCTCATTTTTATGTACTTTATAGTCTTTAGCAACTTTTTTGATAGCATCTTTTTCCGTATAACCAAGTTTAACATAGTCTAATACGTCTTGATACATATCACCACTATTAAGTGTCTCGTTATCTCTACCACTCACTAAAATAACAAACTCACCTTTTTCGTTGATGTCTGTTTCAATCAGTTTTGAGGCAGTTTCTTCATAGTAAGTTTCAAATTGCTTGGTAAGTTCTTTCGCTAACACTACTTTTCGGTCTCCAAGCGTCTTTAAAACACTGGCTAACGTTTGTTTGACTCTATCGCCACGCTCATAAAAAATAAGCGTATGAGGTAAGCCCGATAACCGGTTGAGTTCTTCTTCACGTTTAGATTCTGTACGGTCTAGGAATCCAAAGAATGTGAACGGTTGTGGCGCTAACCCGGAGGCAATTAGTGCCGTTACAAACGCGGTTGCTCCTGGTATGGCTACAACAGGATATAAGTCTTTTACTTCAAGAACTAAATCGTATCCTGGGTCCGAAATCGCCGGCGTGCCTGCATCGGTTACAAGCCCAACCGATTCCCCATTGTTCAAATGATTTAGGACTAGTAAAGCTGCTTCTTTCTTATTGTGTTCGTGATAACTCTTAATCGGTTTTTTAATTTGATAATGACTCATTAGTTTGAGCGTGTTTCTAGTATCCTCAGCAAAAACAACTGAAACCGTCTCAAGTGTTTCAATTGCTCTTAGTGAAATATCTTTTAAATTGCCAATTGGGGTTGCGATTAGATAGAGTGTTGGTTTTTGATCCACAAAACTTTGTCTAATCATTAGTCAATCACAACGCGTTTAGCTTGTTCATGCCAATCGCGTTCTGCGTAAATAATACGCATGAGCTCTTTACGTTTTGCAACACCAATTTTAAACTTTCTACGACAGGTATCGATAAAGAAATGTTCTGATGTATTATATAAATCATCAAACATGGATAGTTTAAGTAAATTAAGCAAGACAATGTGTCTCGTTACTTTTGGAGTTGAAATGAAGAAATCAATTGTTACATCCAAGTCAGATGCAAGTGAGTAGGTATACTCTTGATAAATATCATCACCAACTTCAGCAAGCATCATATTCAAAATACGCTTTTCAAAGCTGGTTGGTTCTCCGTCGACTGCAACCATGTGAATGGCCAAGTCTAGGAATTTAAGTTTTTCTTTACGGTTTAATAGACTCAGTAACATATGAATCCCTCCCAATATTATATATGTCTAAAATGGCTTTAGTCCATCTATCTTTATTATACACGATTAATGGTTTTAATACGACTAACCCACCTGGTTGTCTGCCCTTTACAGCTTCGATCAACACATGGTTAGGATTCGTATTCCTTCGTGGTAAAACAAACTGCATTCTTTTGGGCTCAAGATTGTACTCACGTAATAGACTTAGAATATCTGTGAGTCTATCCGGTCTATGGATCATATAAAATGAGCCGCCATTATTTAGAAGTTGGTTTGTTTCTTTGATTAAATCTTCCAAAGTCATTTTGACTTCATGACGCGCAATCGTCAAATAATCGTTTTTGTTTGTTCTTGAAGTGTGATCGACTTTAAAGAACGGCGGATTAGAAATGACTACGTCAAATCCGAATTTTCCAACTTTGTTGGATATCCCAACAAAATCGTCGTGAATGATCTCAATTTGATGAGATAGTTGATTGGTTTTTACATTCAGTTTTGCGAGTTCATACGATTTTTCTTGAATCTCAACACCAACTATTTGAGCCTGTGTGGATATCGATAAGTAAAGTGGTATGGCCGCATTGCCTGTCCCTAAATCAATCATTTTCTTCAACTTTTTATTATGTCTTACAAATGAAGCTAGTAAGATTGAATCGATTGAAAAACTGAACATTTCTGAGTCTTGAAAGATTTCAATTCTTTCATACCCTAATAAATCATTTTGAACGAGCATCTTCCAGTAATTCCTTTAGAGGTATTTGTCCAAATGAACCATCTTCATAAGCAAGTTTAAGTGTTTGTCTCAAAATATTGATGGAGATAACGGTTGCCTGGCCATCTTTGGTTTTAACTTTTTGGCCAACGTCTGGCATGTTTTCTCTTAATTCTTCATAAACGCTATTTTCAAACTTAATGCAGCATAATAATTTGCCACAGTTTCCACTAATTTTTTGTGGGTTCAATGATAGGTTTTGATTCTTAGCCATTTTAATGGATACGTTATCAAATTCACCAATAAATGTTGTACAGCATGTAATTAGGCCACATGGTCCAATACCGCCAATAAATTTAGCTCCGTCTCTTGAGCCTACTTGTCGTAGTTCAATTCGAGTACGGTACGATTCAGACAAGTCTTTTACAAGTTGTCTAAAGTCTACTCTGCCTTCGGATTCAAAATAAACCACTAAGCGATCTCTATCTAAGGTATACTCCGCTGCCAAGAGCTTCATATCAAGACCGTTTCTTCTTGCAAGTTCCTTGGTTTTTTGGAGAACCTCATGTTCAAGACTCTTATTATATTCGTGTTCAGAAATATCGTTTTCTGTTGCTATTCTTAAGATTGGTTTAATCTCATTTTGTAAAGATAATTCGTCTACTTCGACTAACTTGCCGACTACTTTACCCAACTCAACACCTCTAATGGTTTCAACAACAACTTTTGTTCCATCAGCGACATTAAAGCTCAAAGGGTTGAAGTAATAGCGCTTGCCAGCTTGTCTAAACTGTATTTGTGCTACAAGCATATATTCACATCCTCTTAGTTTTCTAAGGACAACACCAATTGTATAAATGCCATCTCTATATTAATATTATAGTTTAATCTGTACAAAATCTCTTGAATTTGTTTCAAAGAATTGGAGATTTTTTCTAAAGACATATTATCGCATAAGATGCTATAGTCTTCTTTGAATGTATTAAATGCGATTACTTCATCGGTTTTACTCTTTAAAATATCCAAATAATATACCATTAAAAGTTCTAAGAAGTAAACTAGTAATTGCTTTTCACTTCTAAATGTTTGGAGTTTTGGTTCCAATAAGAACCACAAAGAATCTTTTTTGAGTAGGGCTTGATGATACCCCTTTAAACTATCAACAACAAAATAGATTTGATCGTTTAAGGCCATTGCTGACACAACTTCCTTATCTTTATTCAAATAAGGCAAACATTCGGCCATTAATGGGTCTATTCCATCTTGCATCAGTTCTTCTGTTAAGTCTTTCTCACTTCTAGGTTTTAGATAAATGATTTGACTACGAGATTGAATCGTTGGTAAGACAACATCTTGATTATCTGTCAATAAAATACCAATGGTTTCTTTTGAAAGTGGTTCTTCTAAGAACTTTAAAAGGCCATTAGCTGCTGCTGTGGATAACTTATCGACTTCATCAATGATATAAATACGCTTCCCACTGGTTAATGATGTTTTAGAAAACTCATTTTGTAGGCTTGCGATTTGCTCCTTTTTAATGTTTTGTCCAGAGGGTTCAATGAACATTAAGTTAATGTGCCCTTCTGTCTCTAGTTTTTCCTTGGTATAACCTTCTTTAAATAAAAAGGCAGCAATCGAAAAAGCCAGTTCTTTTTTACCAGATCCCTTTGGACCTGTAAATAAGTATAGGTGGCTTAATCTATCTTTATTCACTGCTTTTTTAAACATATCAAGAATGGTTTGTTGTTTTATTTTTTCCATAGCTGCACATCCTTTAAATGTGCTTTGACATCGTTAATTAAACCCTCAATTGACTGATCGCCATTGATGAGAATATAGCGTTTGTCATAGCGTTTAGATAGTGCTAAGTATCCTTCTCTTACTTTATGGTGAAAGTCTAGTTGTTCCAAGTCTAAACGGTTATTAACGCGTGATTGGATTCTAGCCATTCCCACTTCTGGTGCTTGGTCTATATAAAATGTAATATCAGGCATATAGTCCAGGGCAAATGTATTAATTTTTAGTACTTCTTCAACCCCAAGCCCTCTTGCATAACCTTGATAGGCTAAGGATGAGTCAATAAAGCGGTCGCATAACACAACTTTATTGTCATTTAATGCTGGGATAATGACTTCTTCTAAATGTTGAACTCTACTAGCAGCAAAAAGTAGTGCTTCTGTTTTCGCCTTAATGCCTTTGTTGTCGATATCTAGAATGATTTGTCTAATCTTTTCGGCAATAATAGACCCGCCCGGTTCTCTAGTGATGACTACTTCAATATTTTTGGTCTCAAAAAAACCTTTTAAGGCTTGAATTAAGGTTGTTTTACCTGAACCTTCTCCACCTTCAAATGTGATAAACATATGATGCCTCCTCAATTAATATCCGACTTCTTTTAAGTAAAGCCCTTCTGGATTGGCGGTCTTTCCGACCAATTGTCTATTTTGTGTTTCCAGTATTTCTTTAATAACTGTGACTTCTTTTTTGCCTCGACCGATATCGATTAAGGTACCTACCATACTTCTAACCATGTATTTTAAGAAACTATTGCCTAAAAAGGTGAAGATTAAGTGTGTAGGTGTTTCTTGTAGTGTCGCTTTATAGATTGTTTTTATGGTTGGCTTGCCTAATACATAGGCGCCAAAACCTTTAAAGTCATAGGTGCCTATGAAACTATCGATTGCTTGTTGCATTTTAGCTACATCTAAAGGGTACTTAACATAGGTCTCATGATTTCTTTCGAATAGGTTATAGTCCTTGGAAATCAAATAGACATATTCCTTTGTTTTAGCGCTGTGTCTTGCGTGAAAGTTCTCAGTAACCACGTCGACATTTAAAACGCGAATATCGAGTGGTAAATAGGTGTTTAATGCCCTAAGCCATTCATGACTTCCCATTTGATTTGTAGTATCAAAATGATAGACTTGACCAAGCGCATGCACACCTTTGTCTGTTCGTCCAGAACCAAAAATAACAATAGGCTCTTTAGCAATCCCACTAGATACTTCTTCGATGATGGATTGAATCCCTATGGCATTGGGTTGTGACTGAAACCCTTGATAGTTTGTGCCATCATAAGCAACGACTACTTTAAAACGCATGAATAACACCCGTATTTAATAATATAACAACTGTGAGTAAAATTGCTAGGACTAAAAGGGTAATAATATCAACCCATGCAAATTTCATGACATCAATCTTCGTTCTTGGATCTCCAATAACATAGCCCCTTGCTTCCATCGCATTTGCCAAGTCTTCAGCTCTTTTAAACGATATGATGAAGATTGGAATCAATAAGGAAATGATTTGTCCGATTTTCTTTTTTAGTGTTGATTCACTAAATTCTACCCCACGTGAGGCTTGAGCCTTCATGATTTTAGTGGTTTCTTCCATTAGAGTCGGAATGAAACGTAGGGTTAGTGATAACATCATTGAGATTTCAGCAACCGGAAATCTAACAATCTTAAGAGGTTTCATTACGGATTCAAGTCCGTTATTCAAATCTGTGGTCATGGTTGTAAAAGTTAATAATGAGGATAACAGCACAACTATGAAAATTCTAAATAGGATAAACCCTGTTCTGATGAGTCCACCAGAATAGATTGTAAAATCATAAGAGAATAGTTTCCCATATGGCAAGAATGCTTGAATAACAAATAACAAGATTACTACAAGAATAAAGGCAATTGATCTTAATTTAATGCGTTTCTTATATAGGTTGTATAGGACGATTAATAAAATCATTGCAGCTATAGATGAGAAGCTTAGGTGCATCTTAGTCTCTAAGAGAACACTACCTGTTTTGATGTTAAATATTTGTAATACAAACGTGAATGTTAATAAGAATAATAGTGCCCTCATTCCTTTTATCATCTTCATAAAAGGTAGTCCGGTTGAAAGTACCATAATCAGGACAAGCCCTAATAAAATCGCCATTAATTCAAAATTAGGGACTAGGAATGTAATGACTAACCCTAATACTAAAGCGATGATTTTTGCTCTTGGGTCCATTTTGTATATCCATGAGTTTCCATGGATGTATTGACCGATTGTTACATTATTCATGGTAGACCTCCTTTAAATACATAAGGAGTTCTTCTTCCGTAAACACTTGTTTAAATGGAATGTCTAATTTCTTAGATAAGTGTTCCATCATGCGGTATGCATTTGGTTTAGCTAAGTGTAGTTTTTCAAACTCATCTGTAAGGAATAAGATTTCTCTTGTTCCATCAAACTTAACTTTACCCTTATCCATCACCAAAATGCGTTTAGCATAACGGCTAACGATATCCATGTCATGTGTAATTAAGACTATGGTCTTGTTGTATTTTATATGTAAATCATTAAATAGAGCCATCATTTCTGCTGAGCCTTTAGGATCTAGACCTCTCGTTGGTTCGTCTAAGACTAACATATCCGGTTCCATTGCAAGAATTCCCGCAATCGCAACACGTCTCATTTGTCCACCACTAATTCTAAATGGGCTTTTCATAAGGAGTTCATCGTCAATACCCACGAGTTTAGCGGCTTCTCTAGCTTTCTTTTCTGCTTCAGCATCCGATAAACCAAAGTTCTTTGGTCCAAACATAATGTCTTTTAGAATGGTTTCCTCAAATAATTGATATTCTGGAAACTGAAAAACCAAACCAACTTTTTTTCTAATTGGTCCGACTACCGCGTTTTTCTTTAAAGGAATTGTGTGTTCATAAATCTGAATTTGTCCTTTTGTTGGCATCAAAAGGGCATTCATGTGTTGAACAAGCGTTGTTTTACCACTACCTGTTTGACCACAGATTGCGACGAACTCATGATCATTAATCGCTAATGTAATTTGATTGAGCGCTTCATAAGACTCATTTTTTACGCCACGGTAAAAATAGCTTACTTGGTTAAACTGTATGCCCATAGTTCATCTACCAATTCTTTCTTGTTTTTAAGTACTTCATCGTTTTTAACTTGATCATAGACCCTCATGCCAAATGGGATGTCTAGTTCAGTTTGTTCTAAAATATCTTTGTGTTTGAAAACATCATCTGGTTTACCCGTTAATGCGACTTTACCTTTATTTAAAACAATCAGTTGATCAGAAAGCCTTGCGAACTCTAGATCATGCGTAACGGTAATAATTGTTTTGCGGTATTCCTTGTTTAATCTGATGATAAAATCCGTAATGTCTTTAACCCCTTCTGGGTCAAGCATCGATGTAGCTTCATCGAATATCATAATGTCTTGATTCATTGCAAGCGCACCAGCAATGGCAACACGTTGTTTTTGTCCGCCTGAAAGTTGGTGTGGTTCCTTATCCATATAAGCTTCCATACCGACTAATTCGGCATATTCATTGATGAGTTCAATCATTTTTGGTTGTGGTACACATTGGTTTTCTAGACCAAAAGCAATATCATGTTTAACTGTAACTCCAACAAATTGATTATCTGGATTTTGAAACACAATTCCAACACGTTTTCTAATATCGTGAACCGTTTCTTTCTTTAGTTCGATACCGTCTATTTTAATGGTTCCACTATCTGCCTTTAATAAGCCAATTAACAGCTTTGCAAGTGTAGATTTACCTGAACCATTATGACCAACGATGCATACCCAAGTGCCTTCTTCGATTGAAAAAGACAAATCTTGAATGGCTTCGTCTTTATTATTATAAGAAAATTTTAAATTTGATACTTCTATTTTTGCCATTTAAATACCCTCTTTACCATTAATCTATTATATCATAATAATTGTTGCATTTAACTAGATTTATGCCCCATCTTTATGTATAATAGGCTAGGAATATTAATTATAGGAGGTGCCTTATGGCCATTACCGTTACAAAAGAAAACTTCAAGAGTTTAGTATTAGACTCAAAAGAACCAGTTTTAGTAGACTTCTGGGCTGCTTGGTGCAGACCTTGTCAAATGCTTGGACCAATCGTTGACTCTCTTTCAACTGAAGTTGAAGGATTAGCTAAAGTAGTTAAAATCAACGTGGATGAACAACCTGAACTTGCAAATGAATTTAGAATCATGAGCATTCCAACCATCCTTGTGTTCAAAAACGGAAAAGTTGCAAACCAAGCAATTGGTGTACGTTCTAAAGACGAGCTAAGAAAATTATTAGGCGTTTAAGATGTACGATACAATCATCATCGGTAAAGGGCCTGCTGGAATTTCAGCGGCCATTTATTTAAAAAGATCTAACAAGCACGTATTAGTTATCGGAAAAGACAATGGGTCACTCTATGATGGTGTCATGATTGACAACTATTATGGATTTCCTGGAGGAATTTCTGGTACTGAGCTTATTGAACGTGGCGTAAAACAGGCTACAGAATTTGGGATTGAAGTGCTTCAAGAGGAAGTCATTGCAATCGATAAATTGGATCATTTTACAGTAACCACAAATAAGAATACTTACGAGGCAAAAACAGTACTGCTTGCTACAGGTAAACCAAGAACGACTTTAAGGATTAAAGGATTTCAACAATACAGAGGCAAGGGCATTAGTTTTTGTGTAACTTGTGATGGGTTCTTCTTTAGAGGTAAACACTTAGCATTGATTGGATATAATGACTTTATGCTTCATGAACTCAAAGACATGGAGTTCTTAACTGACAAAATCACCATTTTTACAAATGGTAACCCACTTACTGTTCCTGTAGAAGGGTATCCAGTTGTAGAAGACAAAATCATTGAAATCACAGGCGAAGGTGAAGTTGCAAAGAGTATACTCACTGAAAATGGCGAATATGCCATTGATGGAATCTTTGTAGCTTTAGGTAGCCCAGGTGCAGTCGATTTTGCAACAAGAATTGGTGCGCTCGTTGAGGGTAGTAACTTAGTCGTTAACGAAGATTTCCAAACAAACATTGAAGGTCTATTTGCAGCTGGAGATACTGTTGGTGGCGTATTGCAAGTCGCAAAAGCCGCTGCAGATGGTATGCATGCTGCAATCGCATTGAAGAAAATACTAAAAAAATAAGACAAATCAGATGATTTGTCTTTTCTTTTTATAAAGCCATTTACCAGCTTTATTCACAGCTACACTTACTAGCGGCTGTGCCTAGTTTTTTCAGCAATTCTTGTAGTGTTTTCTCTTCTGCCTCTGTTAGAACGTTTAGCACTTTTTTAATGTTTGCTTCATGAGCTGGATATACTTCATCCATCTTATTCTTACCCTCATCGGTTAGTCTCAAGATGAAGCTTCGTTTGTCCTTAATAGATTTCTCTCTAACAATATAACCACGTTTTGCTAAGTTGTCTAGTACATAGGTCATACTCGAATTTGCAATCAAAACTTTGTCCGTTACTTCTTGAACAGTAAGTTCACCTTTATGATAAAGGGCTTCAAGCGTTCCGAACTCACTGGCATTTAATCCATAATTTTCAATATCTTTTTTAATGATTCCTTCAAAACTGTTTTTAGCTCTGAATAGAATAGTTACTGTTTTTAAATCTCGCATTAGAAATACTCCTTATTAAAGATTTTATCACTGCGTTTTGTATCAATTGGTCTTACAACACTTACCACATAGGCACGGCGATTTCTAAATCTTGGTGGCAATGCCAACGTTTCGCCTAAGTTCTCTAGCGTTTCTTCATCGTCGATAAATCCTGGACCTTCTGTAGCAAACTCAAATAGAATTCCTTTATATAGTCTAGTGTATAAAGATTCGAAATAGAATCTATCCACATAACCAGAGTTTGGTGCGCCAAGTGCATTCAAGTACCCTTCCCAATCGGTTAAGGCAGCTTTATCTTTAACTCTGAATGCTACGTGGTGAACAGATCCGAATCCTTGTTGGGCTTCTGGCATCATCAATTGATGCTCAATGATGACTCTACCGTTGTTTCCACCTTTACCCATTTCATATAATGTATAAGGCTTCTCTTGAGCGATGACTCTCATGCCTAGGAATCTGCTTAACACACCATCCATTTTATCCACGTCTGCAACTCTAAAGAAAATTGGACCTAAACCCATTATCGCATATTCATCAGGTACTGGACCTTTACGCCATGGGTGATTATCATATTCTATAGTATCTGTCTCATCTGAGAATATCGCATACGCTTGATCGTCAAAATCATTAAAGAACAGTACCTTCTTGCCAAACATGGTTTTGATTGGTTCATGAGGCACGTGGTAGTGATCCAAACGTTTAACCCAATAATTCAGTGCTTCATCTGTTAATACTCTAAAGCCAGTTCTCGAGATTTCATTCGTCCCTCTAACTGCTTTTCTAATCCCTCTGAAATCAAAGAAGGTCATATCAGTTCCAGCTTGCCCAATTTCATCGGCAAAGAATAAGTGGTAAGTATTAATATCATCTTGGTTAACTGTTTTCTTTACAAGTCTAATACCTAATACTCTTGTAAAAAAATCATAAATAAGTTTTGCGTCACTTGTAATTGCAGTAACGTGGTGAATACCATTTACTTCTAACATATTAGTCACATCCTTCATTTATTATTATATTTCGAATTCGAATTATATTCAAGACATTTGCTTAAAAAAACAACCACATTATTGTGGCTGTTCATAATTAACGTTTCTTAGTTAGTTTGTACCATCTGGTTATCAGTTCAATTAGTGTTCCAAACCATGCAATAGCCAACCCACCTCTAATGAAGCGATCTGCATATAGATTTAGTGTATCTACTGACTTTTCTGATGCAACTGATATGGCATTAACGAAAGCTGGTTCAAATGGAGAGACTGATAGTAAGTATACTGTAAAGGCAATTAATGATGCTACTTCTAGGATGCTAAATACTAAACCAGATTTAATATTAAAACGTCTATAAACGATTCTGTAAATAGATCCAGCTAATCCGATTAGCATTCCAACACCGCATATTAGAGCTATCCAAAGTGACTCAGTCGTTTTTAGTATATGGCCATTATAAATGAAGTTAATGTTATCATCTAAGATAATGTTAATGTCACTGTAGTTGGCTAAAATGAACCACAAGAAGAATCCACCGAAAACAACTGTTAGAATGACTTCGACGATAGCATCTGTTCTTTCACTCTTCAAGTCTTTATTTTCTGGAACTTTTGCAAGTTTGGTTGGATCGAACTCATCTGTTTTTTGGTTGTAATCCAAGGACCAAAATATAACAGTTACTATAGCAAATGCGAAGAAGATAGAACCAAATAAATCCCCTGTAATTTCTGTGAGAATTGTACTAAGAATCTTAATCCCAGTTTGTTCTAGGATGCCTGATACAACTGCTGATACAATACTAATCGAAACAAATACGATCAATACAATTTTGAGTACTTTGATATAATCATCATAAAGTCTTGGAGAGATGACATATCTCTTCTTTTCTTTGTATTCAAGTGCAAGCACATCCGGTCTACCTAATTGTTTTAAAACCTTGATTGTATTTGCTTCAGAGATATCATCTCCAAGCATATCTAATATATTTCCTCTTAATTCATCTTCAATATCTTTGCGCTTTGATTCTTCAAGGCGTTTGGTTACGTCATATATGTAACGTTCAATTAGATCATTCATTTTTCTTCTCCTTCAATTAATTGTCTCATTTGCTTTGTGTTATACTCCCATGTATTAAGTAAGTGACTTAATACTTCATCACCAAATTCGCTTAGCATATAATACTTTCTAGGTCTTGATTCCGTCGTATCCCAATTAGATACTAGTAACCCTTGTGTCTCTAAACGTCTAAGTAGTGGATATAGTGTCCCAGCTTCTATCTGAATGGCCTTTTCTTCTAGCGCTTGTAACAACGAGTACCCGTATTGCTCTTTTTTTAATAAATATAATACTTGTAGGGTCTGTGTTCCCCTTTTTAACTCAACTTCGAAGTTAGTTATGAGTGTGTCTTTATCCACTGTATCACCTCGACTATTATTATAATGTATGACATACACTATTGTCAATACTATAATGTTAAATATTATAAAATAAAAGCCAGAGAACAGTATTCTCTGGCGTCATGTTATAAAACAGTATCGTCAATTGTGTCTAAAAACGCAAATAACGGTTCAATTGTCTTCTTGATCGTGCCATCAACGAATGGACTTTCAAGTGAAGCTGACTTCATTAATTCAACAAATCCTTTTGATCCACCTAGTTTACATAACTCTACATAACTATTCCATGCTTCTTTATGGTCTTTATGGTTTCTAATCCAGTATTGGAACGCACATACTTGAGCTAGTGTATAATCGATATAATAGAATGGGCTATCGAATATATGGATTTGACGATACCAGAATGTTCCACTATCTAGGAAAGTATCATCATCGTAATCTTTGTCAGGTAAGTAGATTTTTTCCAGTCTTCTCCAAGTGTCTTTACGTTCTTTTGGAGTCATGGTTGGGTTTTGGTATACTTCGTGTTGGAATTCATCAACCAATGCCCCATATGGTAAGAATGAGATTGCGCTTGATAGATGGTTAAAATAGTATTTGGTTGCATCTTCTTTGAAGAAACTTTCCATCCATGGCCATGCGAAGAATTCCATACTCATTGAATGAATCTCACAAGCTTCATAGCCTGGGAATCTTTGACTTGGATTAATAAAATCTTTGGCTTGGTATACTTGGAAAGCATGCCCTGCTTCATGGGTTAATACGTCAACGTCATGACTAGTACCATTGAAATTTGCGAAAATGAATGGTGCTTTGTAACCCGGAATAAACGTACAGTACCCTCCACTGGCTTTGCCTTTTTTAGAATCCAGTTCCAATAACTCAGATTCTTTCATAAATGTGAAGAATTCGTGTGTTTCTTTAGAAAGTTCTTGATACATTTTAGTAGCTTGTTCTAGTTGCCAAGTAACATCACCTTTTGGTGTTGGGTTTCCTGATAAGAAAGCGATTGTATCGTAACTCTTAAGGTCTTTAATCCCTAAGCGAACGCTCTTTCTTTTACCCAGTTTTCGTACCATAGGTACGACATCTCTCTTGATTTGTTCGCGGTAAGCTCTGACATCACTCTCATCATAGTCAGTTCTACCTAAACGTTTGTATCCTAGCGATACATAGTTAGGATAGCCCAAAAGGACTGCTTGTTCGGTTCTCACTTTAACTAATTGATCATATAATTCATCCAGTTCTGATTCAATGGACTTAAAGAACCCTGAAACAGCCAACTGAGCTTGATGTCTAATCTCTCTATCAATGTTTTGTGTGAACGGAGACATTTGAGAAAGATTGTAAGTCCCACCTTGGAACTCTATTTGTGCTGAAGCAATTAACTTAGCATATTTGCTACCAAGTTTGTTTTCTTCAACCATCAAAGGAATAATCTTCTCATCAAATGATTGAAGTTGAACTTCAATCTGGTCGAAATAGTATTGTCCAAAAGCATCAATCAATTCTTGTTTGAATGGAGAAGCTACCACTTCCTTTTGAAATTCGTTTCCGTAGTTTTGGATGGTTGGTAAAACCTCATCCATGAAATCAGTCTCTGTCGTATAGAATTCATCTTGGGTATTTAATGAGTATCTAATTGAGACAAGTTGTTGCATCGTATCCACTTCATCGGAAATCTTGAATACGCTTTTTATCACTTCAATTTGTGTTTTTGCATCTTTGGCATTTCTAAACTGTTCGATTGAAGCTTCATATTTAGCTTTAATCTCATCTATGTTTGGCCTTTGATATAAATAATCTTTAAACTTCATAAAATCACTCTCCTTTTTCAATTATACACCGATTTTGTTGATATGAATACAAAAAAAGCACGCCTAAGCGTGCTTACTTGTATTATTCAACAAATTGAATGACTGCCATTGGTGCTGTATCACCTAAACGTGGCAATGTCTTGATAACGCGTGTGTATCCACCGTTTCTATCTTTGTATTTTGGAGCAAGTTCACCAAAAAGTTTTTGTAATGCTGTTTGTCCTTCTTTTGCATCTTCAGCTCTAACGAATGCTGCAGCTTGGCGTCTAGCGGCTAAAGTGCCTTTTTTACCAAGTGTAACCATTCTGTCAGCGAATTTGCGAAGTTCTTTAGCTTTAGCTTCTGTGGTTTCGATTTGTCCATGAATAATTAGGTCCGTTACAAGGTCTCTAAGTAATGCTTTTCTTTGATCACTTGTACGTCTTAATCTGCTATATCCTGCCATAGTAGTTCTCCTTATTCGTTGTCATCGTCAGAAGCAATGTCTAGTTTTCTACCATTGGAATATCCAGCAGCAAATCCTAAACCTAAATCTTCTAACTTCTCTTTAACTTCTTTTAATGATTTACGTCCTAGATTACGAACACGCATCATTTCTTCTTCAGTCTTCTTAGTTAACTCAGCAAGTGTATTAATACCTGCACGTTTTAAACAGTTAAATGAGCGAACTGATAAATCAAGCTCTTCAATTGGTTTTTCAAGCTTGTGTGTGTTAGTTTCGCTAACTTTTTCAGACATGAAACTCATTTCGTGTGTTGTAGAATCTAAGTCCACAACGACTGATAAGTAATCAATCATCATTTTAGCTGCCAATGATAAAGCTTCATGAGCTTTAATTGCGCCATTGGTTTCAACTTCCATGATTAGTTTGTCATAGTCAGCATCGTTATCAACACGAGTTTTTTCAACTTCGTAGGACACACGATTAATTGGTGTATAAATGGAGTCAATCGCAATTACACCAATAGAGTTGTTGTATTTCTTGTTTTTTACGGAACCTACATACCCGATACCGCGTCTAACGGTCATGTACATAGAAAGTTTGCCGCCTTCAACCACAGTGGCAATCACTTGGTCTGGATTAATCACTTTGATTTCATTATCATGAATGATATCCGAAGCGGTAACAACACCTGCACCGTTTTGATGGATCTCAATTTCTTTTTCAAAATTAGGATCCGTTGAATCAACGGAAAGTACCACTTTTTTAAGATTTAAGACAATGCTCATTACGTCTTCCATAACACCTTCTAGTGTTGAGAATTCGTGTTCCGCACCTTCAATCTTAACATTGACAATTGCTGCGCCTGGTAGTGATGATAATAACACACGGCGTAACGAGTTACCAATTGTAATCCCATAGCCTCTTTCGAGAGGGCTAATGGTACAGATTGCTTTAGTGTTATCACTTGAGGTAGACTCAACCTTTACTTCTGGTTTCGAAAATTTAAGATCTTGCAAAATGATTACCTCCTTATATTAAATAGAAATTATCCACGTGGGCGTTTTGGTGGACGGCATCCGTTATGTGGAACTGGTGTTACGTCTTTGATTGCTGTAATTTCAAGACCTGCTGCTTGGATAGAACGAATTGCTGCTTCTCTACCTGGGCCTGGGCCTTTTACTGATACTTCAACTTTGATCACACCATGATCGATTGCTGCTTTCGCTGCTGCATCAGCAGACATTTGAGCTGCATAAGGTGTAGATTTACGTGAACCTTTAAATCCTAGTGCACCTGCACTGCTCCAAGCGATGGCATTGCCTCCTTGGTCAGTGATGGTTACGATTGTATTGTTAAACGTGGTATGAATGTGAGCCATTCCAAGCGGAATATTCTTCTTTACACGACGTTTAGTTGTTTTTTTACCTGCCATGATGACCCTCCTTATTTCTTCTTATTCGCAATAGTCTTAGCTTTACCTTTGCGAGTACGTGCATTATTTCTAGTGTTTTGTCCTCTTACTGGTAAACCTTTTCTATGACGAATACCACGATAAGAACCAATTTCCATTAAACGTTTGATGTTTAAGGTAATTTCTCTTCTTAAGTCACCTTCTACTTGGTATTTAGTGACTTCAGTACGAATACGGTTCAATTCATCTTCTGTTAAGTCTTTTACTCTTGTATCTTCAGATACTTGAGCTTCTAATAAAATTTTCTCTGATAAGTTTCTTCCAATGCCATAAACATAGGTTAAGGCAACAACAATTCTCTTGTCTCTTGGAATATCAATACCTGCTATACGTGCCATATTTTTCTCCTATTATCCTTGACGTTGTTTGTGTTTTGGATTTTCACAAATAACGATTACTTTGCCCTTGCGTTTAACAACTTTGCATTTATCGCAAATAGGCTTTACTGATGCTCTTACTTTCATGTGATTTCCTCCTACCTGCGGCGATACGTTATTCTGCCGCGTGTTAAATCATATGGTGATAACTCTACTGTTACGCTATCACCAGGTAAAATGCGAATGTTGTGCATGCGGATTTTACCAGATACATGTGCGAGTACTACGTGCCCATTTTCAAGTTCTACTTTAAATTTGGTATTTGGTAGTACTTCGACTACTTTTGCTTGTACTTCAATTAAATCTTCTCTTGCCATAAATATCCTCCTTTAAAGCTCTGTCAATATTTCGCAACCAGTTTCTGTTATCGCAATCATGTGTTCAAAGTGTGCACTATTCTTTCTATCGATTGTAATGGTTGTCCAATTATCCGATAAAATTCTAACACGCTTTGTTCCAATATTGATCATTGGTTCAACACAGATGGTCATGCCTGGTTTTAACAAGGCACCATATCCTGGTTTGCCAAAATTTGGGACGTACGGATCTTCATGCAAGTTCTTTCCAATGCCATGACCTGTAAATTCTTCTACAATGCCATAACCATATGGTTTCACATAGGCTTCGATTGCTGCAGAAATATCCGATACTCTATTTCCTGGTTTAGCCATTTTAAGGCCTTCAAACAATGATTGTAAAGTAACCTCTAACAATTGTTCGTCAGCTTTCGAAATGTTTCCAACTGGATAAGTCCAAGCACTATCAGCATGATAGCCCTTATACATTACGCCAATATCTAATGAAACAATATCTCCGTCTTTCAAAACACGATCGGATGGTATACCATGTACAACCTCTTCATTTACCGATAGACAGACTGAGCCAGGGAAACCATTATAACCTTTAAAGGAAGGTATTCCGCCTAATTGTCTAATAAATGTTTCAGCAATCTCATCGAGAGCTTTTGTTGTAATTCCAGGTTTTATATGTTTTTTTACTTCTTCACGAGTTTGGGCAACCATACGGCCGGCTTCTCTCATGATGTCAATTTCTCTTTGTGATTTTAAAATAATCATTTGATTCCTTCTAACTTGTTTATAACACGTTCTGTCACTTCTTCGATAGTCCCGTTTCCGTCAATACATAAGAAGTTCTTTCTAGCTTTATAAAAGTCAATAATTGGTTGAGTTTGTTCATGATAAATGACCAATCTACGTTTTGTAATTTCAACTGTATCGTCTTCACGTTGAACAAGTGGGCTACCGCATTTATCGCATATACCATCAACTTGTGGTTTATGGTTTTCGATATGATAGGTTTCTCCGCATTTCTTACAAACTCTTCTACCAGTGATTCGTTTTAACAAAATGTTTTCATTTGAATCTAGATAGATAACAAAATCAACTTTCCAGCCATATTGCATAAGAATGTGTTCAAAATCCTCAGCTTGTCTAAGGTTTCTAGGATAGCCATCTAATAAGAAGCCATTCTTCACATCTTTAGCGAGTAATCTTTCACGAACAATGTCATTTGTAAGAGAGTCATTGACAAATTTACCTGCATTAATTTGCGCTTGAACAAGTTTCCCAACGGGGGATGCTTTTTGAATTTCTTCTCTAAACATCGCACCCGTCGAAATATGAGGTATGTTGTAGTGCTTGGTTAAATTTGATGCAAGCGATCCTTTACCGACCCCTGGAGGTCCCATAACGATTAGTCTCATAAAGAATACCTCTTCTCTTGTTTTTTAGAATATGCCTTTATATTCTTGATTGTTTGCTTCTGTTTCAATTTGGTTAGTGGTTTCCATAGCAACCCCAACCACAATTAATAATGAAGTCCCACCTAATACAATTGCTTGTGATTCAGTGCCGTTAAATCCAAATATTACCGAAGTAATGATTGGAAGTGCTGCTAGAATCACTAAGTAAACTGTACCAAGTAGAGTGATTTTGAACATTAACTTCGCAATGAAGTTTTGAGTGTCCATACCAGGTCTAACACCAGGAATGTATGAATTTGACTTAGATAGGTTATCGGCAACTTTTTCTGGATTCATCATTAAGAATGAATAGAAGAATGAGAAGACGATAATTAATCCTACATAAAGTACGAAACCAATTGGTTGTTGATAGTTAAAGATTTGATCTAACCATGATTCAAGACTGGTCATTGTACTTGTGTCTTTATCAAACATACCGACGATGGAAAGTGGAATACTTAAAATCGTTGAAGCGAAGATGACTGGAATAACCCCTGAAGTATTTAACTTAATAGGAAGGTTGGATTCTGTCTTTCCTTGGCCTGCTTGACGGTTGGCATATTGAATAGGTACCTTGCGTTTTGCAAGTTCTAAATAGGTAACACCTAGTAATACTGCTAAGTAAATTAGAATGATTGAAATGAAGATTACAATATCCCATCCGCCACCACCGTTAGTGATGTACTTTTGCCATAAAATGGTAACCATAGATGGTAATGATGTAATAATACCGGCAACGATTAATAAACTGGTTCCGTTTCCGACACCTTTTCTTGTGATAAGATCTGCTAACCACATTGCAAATGCTGTACCAGCAGTTACAACTAATGACATGTAGATATATAAGAATGGTGAAGGTACTAGAATATCAATGATTAATTCGTTACCTGCAATCCCTAACCCTAGTAATAATACTAGTGATTGAACGAATGCTAGTACTAAACCTAAAATACGAGTTGTTTTGTTAAGTTTTGCTTTGCCTGCTTCGCCTTGTTCGCTCCATTCCTTAAGAATAGGCACAATATCCATTTGCAATAATTGAATTACGATGGATGCCGTAATGTAAGGCGATATCCCCATCGCCATGATGGAGAAACGTCCAAGCGCATTACCCGTGAAGTTGTTTAGGATTGCTAAGAATCCGTTGCTTGCTACGAAATCTGTAATACTAGAAGTATCAAGTAATGGAATTGGAATCCATGTTGTGATACGGAACAAGAACAATAATGCTAGGGTAATACCAATTCTTTTTAATAATTGTACGTTTGAAAATATCGCTTTAATTCGGTACATGTTAAATTACCTCAGCCGTTCCGCCCGCTTGTTGGATTAACTCAAGAGCTTGTTTTGAAAATTGGTTTGCTTTGATTGTTAGTTTCTTTTCTAAAGCACCATTTGCTAACACTTTAACGCCTGACTGTAATTTTCCGATTAATTTTGTTTCTAATAATAATTCTGGTGTAACGACTGTGCCATCTTCAAACACGTTTAATTGTGTTAAGTTGATGATTGCATAATCTTTACGGTTTACATTCGTAAATCCACGCTTAGGAAGACGTTGGAAGAAAGGGATTTGTCCACCTTCAAAACCAGGACGCACGCCGCCACCGGATCTAGAGCCTTGACCTTTTTGGCCTCTACCAGAAGTTTTACCTTGTCCAGTAGCTGTACCACGTCCGAGTCTTTTACGATTCTTACGAGCACCTTCATTTGGTCTTAATTCGTTTAACATAGTTTCTCCCCCTTTACGCGATTTCTTTAACAGTCACAAGATGAGCGATGGTATTAACCATGCCGATAATCGCATCGTTGGATTCTTTAACAACTGTTTGGTTTAATTTTTTTAAGCCCAATGCATGAGCGGTTTTAACTTGATTTGGATTACGTCCAATTAAGCTTTTCTTTAGTGTAATTTCTAATTTCATAGTCTTACACCAAACTTTCTAATGCAACACCTCTAAGTGCTGCAACTTGTTCTTTTGTCTTTAATGATTCTAAACCAGCAAAAGTAGCTCTTACCATGTTGATTGGTGATTTTGAACCTAATGACTTAGACAAGATGTTGTTGATACCTGCTAATTCGCAAATTGTACGAACTGGACCCCCTGCGATAACCCCGGTACCTTCAGAAGCTGGTCTTAAGAAAACTTTACCTGCTCCGAATTCACCTGTTACTGTATGTGGAATTGTGTTGTTAACAACTGCAACTTTAACAAGATTCTTTTTAGCATCTTCAACTGCTTTTTTGATTGCATCAGGTACTTCTTGAGCTTTACCTAATCCAAATCCAACGGTTCCGTTATGGTCCCCAACAACAACTAGTGCGGCAAATCTAAAGCGGCGTCCACCTTTAACAACCTTTGTTACGCGGTTAATGGCGACCACGCGGTCTTCAAATAATTCGACTTCTTTTTCTCTTTGTTTACGCATGATTACCCTCCTTAGAATTTCAAGCCAGCTTCTCTAGCTGCCTCTGCTAATGCTTTAATACGTCCATGGTATAAATAACCACTTCTGTCGAATACGACTTCAGTCACGCCACCTGCAATACCACGTTCAGCAATTAATTTGCCTACAGCTTGTGCAGAAGCGATGTTTGAACTGTTTAAGTTTAATTCTTTGCTATTTGCTTGGAATAAAGTCGTTTGGTTGACGTCGTCAATAAGTTGTGCATAGAAAGCTGTGTTAGAGCGATATACACTTAAACGAGGTCTTGCTGCTGTGCCTGAAAGATTCTTTCTAATACGAAGGTGTCTTTTTTGGCGTGATACATTGCTTGATTGTTTATTGATCATATATGTGCCCTCCTACTATTTCTTAGCAGTCTTACCTTCCTTGCGACGAACATTTTCATCTTTGTAACGAATACCTTTACCTTTGTATGGTTCTGGTTTACGTACTTGACGGATGTTTGCTGCAAATTCACCAATGACTTGCTTATCGATACCTGTAATGATAACATCGGTATTTTTTGGAAGTGATACTTCTACACCAGCTGGGATTTCCATATTAACTAAATGTGAATACCCTGCGTTGATAACAAGTGTTCTTCCTTCTAAAGATGCTCTATAACCTACACCACGGATTTCTAATTGCTTAGTGAATCCAGTAGAAACACCAGTAATCATGTTAGCTAAAACAGCTCTTGTTGTTCCGTGTAGCTTACGGTCATTGTTTACATCTGATTTTCTAGTAACTTTAATTTCTTGATCATGTTGCTCAATTGCTACACGATCAGAAAATTGGAAACTAAGTTCGCCTTTTGGGCCTTTTACTGTGACTAAGTTATCTGCCGTAACATTAACGGTAACACCGGCAGGAACGTGAATCACTTTATTACCTATACGTGACATGTCATTTCCTCCTTATATTACCAAATGTAGGCGAGTACTTCGCCACCGATTTGTTGTTTACGTGCATCTCTGTCTGTCATGATGCCTTTTGATGTCGAAATAACTGCAATTCCTAAACCGTTCAATACGGAAGGTAATTGACTTGCTTGCGCATAAACACGTAAGCCTGGTTTCGATATCCTCTTTAAGCCTTTAATAACGCGTTCATTATTTGCGGCATATTTTAAAGTAACTACTGTGAAATTAGCAGCACCTTCTTGTTTTGTCGTGAAATCCACGATGAAACCTTCTTGCTTAAGAACATTTAGAATGTCCGTTTTAAGTCTAGATGTAGGGATTTCTACTTTCTCATGACGCATTGTGTTCGCGTTGCGGATACGAGTTAGTAAATCCGCAATTGGATCAGTCATAACCATATTATTTCCTCCTTCTTACCAGCTGGCTTTTTTAACGCCAGGTAGTTCGCCTTTATAGGCTAATTCACGAAAACAAATACGGCAAACTCCAAATTTTTGGTATACTGCGTGCGGACGGCCACAAACTGTGCATCTTGTATAAGCTCTTGTTGAGAACTTAGCTACACGTTGTTGCTTCGCAATCATAGATTTTTTAGCCATGTTTATTCTCCTTATTTTTTAAACGGTAAACCAAGTGAAGTTAATAATGCTCTACCTTCTTCATCTGATTTTGCCGTTGTTACGATGACAATGTCCATGCCTCGTACTTTTTTCACTTTATCGAAATTAACTTCTGGGAAAATTAATTGTTCTTTAACGCCTAGTGTATAGTTACCACGTCCGTCGAATGCATCTTTTGAGATACCACGGAAGTCTCTAACACGAGGTAATGAGATTGAAATTAATTTGTCTAAGAAGTAATACATTCTTTCTCCACGTAATGTTACTTTGCAACCAATTGGCATTCCTTCACGAAGTTTAAAGTTCGCAATAGAATTCTTAGCTTTTGTAACAACTGGTTTTTGACCAGTAATAACGGTTAGTTCTTCAACCGCGTCGTCAAGTACTTTTGGATTAGCAACTGCGTCGCCGATGCCCATATTGATTACGATCTTTTCGATCTTTGGCACTTGCATAACGGTAGTGTAGTTGAATGCTTTAATTAATTCGGGTTTGGTGAGGGTTTCGTATTTTTCTCTTAATCTACTCATAGTCAAACTCCTTCTTATTTATCAAGGCTAGCGCCTGATTTTTTCGCATAACGGACTTTCTTACCGTCTACGACTTTGTAACCAACGCGAGTTGGAACATTTAATTTAGGGTCGAGAATCATAACATTGGATGCATGAATTGGTGCTTCAACTTCCAAGATTTGACCTTTTTCGTTTTGTTGAGTTGGTCTTTGGTGTTTTTTTACCTTGTTTACGCCTTCAACTAATAGACGGTCTTCACCAGGAAATGCTTTTAATACTTTACCAGTTGTTTGAATCTTTTTGCCTTTTTTATCGACTTTATGTTTGTCTTTACCAGCGATTACTACAACTGTATCTCCAGCTTTAATGTTCATGATGTCCTCCTTATAATACTTCTGGAGCAAGGGATACGATCTTCATGAAGTTCTTATCTCTTAACTCTCTTGCCACTGGACCGAAAATACGAGTTCCACGTGGGTTTAAGTCTTCCTTAATAATTACTGCTGCATTATCATCAAATTTGATGTATGAGCCATCTGGACGTCTTAAGCCAGAAACTGTTCTTACGACTACAGCTTTGACAACGTCACCTTTTTTAACGATACCGCCTGGTGTAGCCTTTTTAACAGCAACAACCACAACGTCTCCGATATTCGCATAACGACGGCGGGTACCACCTAATACTTTGATGACTAAGACTTCACGTGCGCCACTGTTATCAGCGACATTTAATCTTGTTTCTTGTTGAATCATGATAGTCCCTCCTTATTTTGCTTCGGAAACAACTTCTACTAATCTAAAACGTTTAGTAGCTGAAAGTGGACGTGTTTCCATAATAGTTACTACGTCTCCAACCTTTGCAACGTTGTTTTCGTCATGCGCATGATATTTTTTGGAAACTTTTACGCGTTTCCCATATAAACTGTGTTTTTTGTAAGTGTCAACAACCACTGTGATCGTTTTAGTCATTTTGGTAGATACCACAGTACCTGTGAACACTTTTCTATTGTTTCTTTCCATAGTATCCTCCTTATTCGTTACGTTCACTAATGATTGTCTTCATTTGTGCAATTAATTTACGTACTTGACTTATACGTGCAGTGTTTTCTAATTGACCAACAGCAAGTTGAAAACGTAGATTGAATAATTCAATTTTTAATTCGTCAATACGTTTGTTTAAGTCAGCAGTGCTGATTTTACGAATTTCGATAGCTTTCATTATTGGTCACCCACCTTACGAATAATTTTTGATGAAACAGGAAGTTTGTGTGATGCAAGTCTTAATGCTTCTGCAGCAACCTCATCTGCAACTCCTGAAATTTCAAACATAATTTTCCCGGTTTTAACAACTGCAACCCATGAGTCTGGAGCCCCTTTACCGGAACCCATACGTACTTCAAGAGGTTTTTTAGTTTTTGCTAAATGAGGGAATATGTTGATCCATACTTTACCTTGACGTTTCATATGTCTAGTGATAGCGATACGGGCAGCTTCGATTTGGCGGTTTGTAACCCATGCCCCTTCAGTAGCTTGTAAACCCCATGTACCGTTATTTAAAGTTAAGTTACCTTTCGCAAGACCTTCATAGCTTACGCGATGAGGACGGCGATATTTTGTTCTTTTTGGCATTAACATAATTATTTGCCTCCCTTACTGCGCTTTTCTCTTTTAGGTTGTGCTTCTGGTCTAACTTTTTGACCAGGTAATACTTCACCTTTATAGATCCACACTTTTACGCCTAACTTACCATAAGTAGTTGTTGCTTCTGCTGTTGCATAGTCAACGTCAGCACGTAGTGTGTGTAGTGGAACGCGTCCTTCTGAATAACCTTCTGCTCTAGCGATTTCAGCACCACCAAGACGGCCAGAAACTAATGTTTTAACCCCTTTAGCGCCTGCTTTTAATGCTCTTTGCATAGCGATTTTTTGAACACGGCGGAATGAAGCACGGTTTTCTAATTGCTCAGCGATGCTTTGTGCAACAAGCTCAGCATTTGTTTCAACACGTTTAACCTCAACCACGTTTAGAATCACTTCTTTTTTAGTCATATATTCTAAAGCTTTAACAGCCTTGTTCTTGTTTTCTGCATCTCTACCGATAACAACACCAGGTTTGCCAGTGTGAAGAGTAATTTTTACTCTGTCTTTAGCTTTACCTTTTAGGCGTTCGATCTCGATTTGAGAAACTGCAGCATTTTTAAAAGTAGTTTTTAGATACTTTCTAATTTCAATATCTTCTTTTAATAGTGCCGGAACATTTTTCTTATCCGCATACCATTTAGCATCCCAGTTACGGATGATGCCGACGCGTAAGCCGACTGGACTAACTTTTTGACCCATCGTGTGTTCCCTCCTAAACTCTTTCTGCCACAACAACAGTTATGTGGCTTGTTTTCTTTTGAATGATGTCGCCTTGACCTTTAGCTCTAGGCATCATTCTCTTCATACGAACACCTTCATTAACATATGCTTCTTTAACATATAGGTTGTTTGTATTCATGTTATAGTTGTGATCTGCGTTTGCAACTGCGCTATTAAGTACTTTAAGAATAATAGGAGATGCAGCGCGAGGCGTATACTTTAAGACAGCTTGAGCTTCCTTAACGTCTAAGCCACGGATGAGATCAATAACTAGTCTTGCTTTTCTAGGTGCAACACGCACGGTTTTTGCAATAGCTTTAGATTCCATATTAACCTCCATTATTATTTCTTGTTCGCTTTTTTGTCAGCGCCATGACCGCGGTAAGTACGAGTTGGTGCGAATTCACCAAGCTTATGTCCTACCATATCTTCTGTTACATACACAGGTACATGTTCTCTACCGTTGTATACTGCAATTGTTAATCCTACAAAGTCAGGGAATATCGTTGAACGTCTTGACCAAGTTTGGATTACTTTGTTATCTTTTGCCTTCTTAGCAGTTACCACTTTATTTAATAAGTGATCATCGCAAAAAGGACCTTTTTTAATTGAACGTGCCATGATTATCCTCCTACTTTGTACGACGTCTTACGATTAAATCGTTAGAAGCCTTCTTAGAATCTCTAGTTTTGATACCACGAGCAGGTTTACCCCATGGTGACATTGGTGATTTACGACCGATTGGTTGTTTACCTTCACCACCACCGTGTGGGTGGTCATTAGGGTTCATTACAGAACCTCTAACTGTTGGGCGAATACCCATATGTCTAGTTCTACCTGCCTTACCGATGTTTACAAGTTCGTAAGATTCGTTTCCGACTTCACCAACTGTAGCACGGCAAGTACCTAAAATTTTGCGAACTTCGCCTGAGCTTAGTCTTACAAGAACATAACGTTCTTCACGACCTAAGATTTGAGCTGAAGTACCCGCTGAACGAACCAATTGTCCGCCTTTACCAGGGTGTAATTCAATATTATGAACTACTGTACCAACTGGGATATTCATAATTGGTAATGCGTTACCAACTTTGATGTCAGCATTTACACCTGATTCAATACTCATTCCTACCACTAAGCCTTTTGGCGCAATGATATAACGCTTTTCACCGTCAACATAGTTGATTAATGCGATGTTCGCGCTTCTGTTTGGATCGTATTCAATGGTTGCTACTTTACCAACGATAGCATCTTTATTTCTCTTAAAATCAATTACACGATATTTGCGCTTAGCGCCGCCACCTTGATGACGAACCGTAATTTTACCTTGGTTATTACGGCCACCATTCTTAGCTAATGGCTCGAGTAGTGATTTTTCAGGAGTAGATGTAGTGATTTCTTCGTATGTTAATACGCTCATGTTACGACGACCGTTTGTCGTCGGTTTATAAATTTTAACCGCCATAAGTTAATTCTCCTTTAATATTTCACTAATCTTAAACTGTGAACTTGTCAATCTTTTGACCGTCAGCTAGTTTTACGATTGCTTTCTTATAAGCATTCTTGTAACCTTCGTATTTACCCATTCTTTTGAACTTAGGTAATACGTTGATTGTGTTTACTCTTACTACTTTCACACCGAATACAGCTTCAATGGCTTTTTTGATTTCGATTTTGTTAGCTTTCTTATCAACTTCGAAAGTATAGCTATTTTCTGTTTCAATAAGTTTTGAAGTTTGTTCAGTAATGATTGGAGCTTTGATAATGTCGTAGTATTTAATCATTATGCAAGCACCTCCTCGAAGTGTTTAACTGCACTTTCAGTTAATAATAATACTTTGCAGTTTAGTAAGTCGTATACACTTGCATGTGAAGCTTGTACTAAAGCAACGTTTGGTAAGTTGCGTGCTGCTAAGAACACATTGTCTTCAAACACATTGTCTACGATTAATACTTTTTCAGTAACTTTCAAGTTGTCAAGCAATGCTTTGAACTCTTTAGTTTTTGCGTTGTCAACATGTAGTTGATCAACTACGATAAGTGATTCGTTATTTGCATGGAATGAAAGTGCAGAACGTAAAGCCAATTGGCCAACTTTCTTATTAACTTTCACAGCATAGCTTCTTGGAGTTGGACCGAATACGATACCACCATGTCTCCATTGTGGTGATCTTGTTGACCCTTGACGAGCACGGCCGGTTCCTTTTTGTCTCCATGGTTTTCTTCCGCCACCAGAAACTTCAGCACGAGATTTAACATCGTGTGTACCTTGACGCATTGCAGCTCTTTGAGCGTTTACTACATCGTATAGTACTTGTTGGTGAGGGGCAATACCGAATACATAATCATTAAGTGTAAGGTCAGTTACTTTTGAACCTTGTTGATTTAAAACTTGTAATTTAGGCATCATTGTTCCTCCTTACTTTTCACTCTTAATGGCAGATTTAACAACCACGAAACCTTTATTAGGTCCTGGTACGCTACCACTAACGAGTAATACTTCACGTTCTGAGTCATAAGCTACCACAGCAAGGTTTTGAACAGTAACTTGTTCATGTCCCATATGCCCTGGTAAGTTTTTACCCTTCATATTGCCTTTGATGGCTCCCATAGAACCTGGACCACGATGGTATCTTGACCCGTGTGTCATAGGCCCTCTGTGTTGATTGTGTCTCTTGATTGTACCTTCAAACCCTTTACCTTTTGAAGTACCAGTGACATCGATTAATTCGCCAGCAGCGAAAATATCTCCAGAAACAACTGAACCTACCGCTAAATCCGCTAATTCGTTAAGCGTTTCGTTAAAGCGAATTTCTTTAATGAAGCGCTTAGGTGCTGTATTAGCTTTTGCGACGTGCCCTTGTTCTGGCTTGTTGCTTAATTTTTCCCTTTTGTCTTCGAAACCAATTTGAGTCGCAACGTATCCGTCAGTTTCAACAGTTTTTTGTTGTAACACTACGTTTTGAGCCACATCGATAACAGTAACAGGGATTAGGTGACCATTTTCATTGAAAATTTGAGTCATGCCTAATTTTCTACCTAAGATTCCTTTGGCCATGTTTCTTTCTCCTTGTTAATTAGTTTTTAATTACTTCTTTAATACGATATCGACACCTGATGGTAAGTCAATATGCATAAGTGCTTCAATCGTTTGAGCATTTGGATCTAAGATTTCAATCAATCTCTTGTGAGTACGACGTTCGAATTGTTCACGTGAATCTTTGTTAACGTGTGGTGAACGTAAGATTGTGAAAATTTCTTTTTCAGTTGGAAGCGGAATTGGTCCGTGAACCTTAGCCCCAGTCTTTAAGACACTTTCAATGATCTTCTTAGCTGATTGATCAATTAATCTGTGATCGTAAGCCTTTAAACGAATTTTGATAACTTCTTTTGCCATTTTACAATAGTCTCCTTTCGCCTATAATCTTTGTCATAGACTTGCTCCATGGAAAAACCCTTCACATAGACAACGGCTATCCGTGTGCCGACAACCTTCCATTTCACAGCCTTTTGCGCTTGTGCGTAAGCGTTACTATTATATGATAAAAAAAAAGAATATGCAACCTTTTTTTACTTATTTTTGTAAAAAGTGTTGTTATTCTTTTATATTGTTTTACTTATCTTGATTAATCAGCTGTTTGGCTTCTTTTAAGAATGGTATTGCGATACTAAAGTTAGTTTCTCCTTGTTTTAAGAGACGAAGGAACCCATCTTTTTGGCTGGCAATATCCCCGCAAATTGTACAACCGATCTGTTTTTCTCTTGCGAAAAGCGAGATGACATCAATGGCTTCACAAAGGGATTCAATGTATCTACTTCTATCAACAAAATGATCACGTCCATACCCAAATAAACTATTGCCAAGATCATTGGTACCAATAGAGATAAAATCTGCAGTTGCAAAATCTTCTAAATGATTGAAAGCTTCTTTGGTTTCGATCATAACGCCTACTTTAGGTTGCTCAGAAGTTAGTTTAAGGTCTTCCTGTACACCGTCAAGGATTTTTTTAAAGACGTCTAAATCATCTTTTTGAAACACCATCGGAATCATAATACGCAGATTATCATATCTCGAGTGAGAGATTAATAGTGCTTTAACTTGATTAACAAAGTCATCTTTTAAGTGCAAAATGTAGGAAGCAACCCCTCTAGTCTCAATATGCATACCAATTGGGGTCTTATCTTCTCCAAAATCATATGTTCTAATGACAACAGGTTTAGGGTAAAAACTTCTTAGTAAGTTATCATAAATCATGACTTGTTCTTCTACTGTTGGGAATCTACCTAGCTCATAATACAAGAATTCACTTCGATATAATCCGATGCCATTACAGTTTCTAATGTAGGTAGGATCTAGTTCTTTTATACCACTGTAGTTAATAAATAACTTATTTGGATAGTGTTTTAATGATAAGTCAGATTCTTCTTTTTCATGTTCTGTCATAACAACACTGACTAAATCTGGGTTTGGATTCACATGATACAAGCCATTATTGGCATCTACCAGTATCGAATCCATCGAATTAAAGTCAAATGAATCAATAATCATGAATGGAATGTTTCTTTCTCGTGCAAGAATAGCTCCATGTGAAAGATTAGACCCTTTTAAAGCCAAAATCGCTTTGATATGGCTTTGATATTCGAATATGAGTGAAGGATAGAGTTCATCCACACAAAGTATGATATTCTCATCCACCATTCCCATTACTGAATGAGCTTTGCGGATAACTCTTGATTTAACGTCTTCAATGTCCACAACTCTAGCTCTTAAATATGGATCGTTGCTTTTCAAAAGGTCTCCAATATAGACACCCATAGCTTGATTTAGCGCTTGTGACAATGAGTTTGTTTGCTTAAGTCTTGTTTTGATGTCTGAAAATAGTGCACTGTCATTAAGTATAGCTAGTTGAAACAACAATATATCTTGGTTATCAGATGCTTGATTAAGCATTTCATTAATCTCATGAATGACTGATGCTAGAACTTCTTCTAGTTTTACGTTTTTGGTTTCAGCGTTAAAGTCTACTGTTTCTGGTATGTATGCTTTTGCAAAGGCAACGCCTCTTGCGATTACATCCAAAACCATTAGTGTTTAGCCTCGCTAATTACCAAATACGCTGCACCGTACATACCTGCATCATTACCAAGATTAGCCAACTCAAAAGGCATATCTTTCACAGCAAAATGAGCAAAGTTGACGTAATGTTTCTTAATGCTATCAATTAATATGGATCCTGCATTTGAAATGCCACCACCAATAATAAATGTTTTTGGATCTGTAGTCACAGCGATTGACGCACAAGCAATACCTAAGTAATACCCGACTTTATCTGCAACAGCTAAGCCAACTGCATCCCCTTTTTTAGCTTCATTAAAGATAACACGAGGATTAAGTGTTTGATCGTTTCTTAATACTGATGGTAAATCGCCCTTTTCTAATAACGTTCTCGCCATCTTAGTTATGCCTCTAATTGAACATTCGGTTTCTAAACAGCCTTGTAAGCCACAAGTACAATCTTGAGGGTGTTCAAAGTTAACACGAATATGACCGATTTCTCCGCCACCACCATGCGCACCATCAATAACTTTGCCATTTGCAATAATACCACCACCAACACCAGTTCCTAGTGTGATGAAGACAATGTCCCCTTTGATATTGCGTTGCCAGTATTCTCCAGCAGCCGCTACAGTCGCATCATTACCAGCCTTTACGGTAACACTCTTACCATATGCAGCACAAAATGCTTCTCTCACATTAACATCTACCCATCCTAAATTAGGGCATCTGATAGCAATATCTTCAAATACAGGACCTGGAAGTCCGAATCCAAACCCTAAAATGTCGTGATCGGTAATATTTTTTGTTTTCATATATGCTTTTACACTATCGGCAATGTCATATAAAATATTTTCACCATTGTTCGATATATCTGTAGGTATAGCCCAAGATTCTAATAAATCCCCTTGATCATTTAATAATCCAATTTTTACTGATGTTCCACCAACATCAATCCCAAAAACATACATAGTTGCACCTTCTTCATCAATTGTTTATTATCAATGGTTATTATAACATGAAAGCTCATATAAACAAACCACACAACCAAAAAAAATAAGCGCAAATTAGCGCTTATTCTCAGTATTTTTGCTTAAAATAATTTGAGATATTCTCTAGGGATTTCACAAGTGCTTCATCTTTTTCGATGTTTAGGTCGACCATTAATGATTCAATCATTTCGTCATGAAACCCTTCATGTATCTTAAGCACTTCAAGAGCTTGATCCGTTAGATGTAACAAAACTTTACGTTTATCGTCCTTAGCACGATTTCTAATCACGTATTTTTTTCGAACAAGAACATCAATAGATGTGGTTAAAGTTCCGAGTGTTATACGGAGCTTTCTCGCTACATCCCCCATGGTTTTAAGCGTCGAATTGTTGATGGCTTCTAGTACATGGACTTCAGTCATCGATAATTTAACACCACGTTCTTTTAACGTTTGTCCTTCTATGGAGAGAATGTGATTAAATACCTCTACTAACAACTCATTGATTACATCTTTCGAACGACTCATATAATTACCTCTCTATATATCCGACTCCGATAGTTCCTGGACCTGCATGTGCACCTACGACAGGTGTCAATGGGACAAGTTCAACTAGCACGTCTGGTTTTTGTTCCAAAATTAGATTTTTTAGGTGTTCTGCATCTATCTTGTTATTTGTATAAGCTAAGAAGATATCCACTTTTTTATTCTTGGTTTCTTCGATCAAGATTTCAAGAAGTCTTTCTCTAGCTTTAGATGTAGTCCTAATCTTCTCAAGTGGTACTAATGCACCCTCTGGTGTTACGTGTAATAATGGCTTTATCTTAAGTAAAGTTCCTAAGAAACCTGAAGTTGCTGACAAACGGCCATTTTTCACAAGATATTTTAAAGTATCTACCAACACCATTATACGGATTTTTTCTCTTAATTGTTCTAAAGTTGCTTTTATTTCTTCAGCTTTCTTCCCTGCCTTGATCATTTCAATTGCTTTTTGTACGAGATAGTACTCTCCGTGAGACACACTTTTTGAGTCTATAACGTGGATATCAAGCCCTTCAACAAGTGTACTAGCCAGTACAGCCCCTTGATAAGTTCCTGAAAGCTTTGAAGAAATCATGATCGCGATTACTGAAGTGTACCCTTCATTTTTGAATTCTTCGTATACTTCTGCAATCTTACCGGTTGGAGTTTGAGAGGTAGAAATCGCGATATCTGGGTTACTCACAACCGTGTTATAAAATGTTTCTGCCGTAATATCGACATAATCCTCATATTCTTTATCGCCTAAATTGAGTGTTGAATGAATTACTTTTACTGGATAATCGACATTAATGTAATCAATGCCTGAGTTTCCACAAACCAAAAGTCCTATTTTTGACATATTATTCTCCTTAAATGTTTTGAGGTTCAAACTACTTATGAAACTATTGTATCATAACCCATGTATATGTCAAGAAAAATAAGTTGATCCTGTCGTTATTAAATAGAAAATACGCTAAATTCTATGTTAAATACTACATTTTATTATAATAGTATACTGTCTATAAGATAAAAAAAACTAAGTATCCACTTAGATTTTAATATAATCACACATAAGTGATAGATTTTAGTGGTGGCTCCGGGCGGAATTGAACCGCCGACACACGGATTTTCAGTCCGTTGCTCTACCGACTGAGCTACAGAGCCTTGCCATAAAAATGGCGGTCCGGACGGGAATTGAACCCGCGATCTCCAGTGTGACAGACTGGCATGTTAACCACTACACCACCGGACCATTTTGGTTGCGGGAGAAGGATTTGAACCAACGACCTCCGGGTTATGAGCCCGACGAGCTACCAGACTGCTCTATCCCGCGATATTTAATAATGGCGGAGAAAGAGGGATTCGAACCCCCGCGCCTTTTACAGCCTGTCGGTTTTCAAGACCGATCCCTTCAGCCGGACTTGGGTATTTCTCCATTGCCAATTATTGTTTATTAAGTTGAAATTTGGGTTTGGTGGACCCGGTAGGACTCGAACCTACGACCAACCGGTTATGAGCCGGTGGCTCTAACCAACTGAGCTACGGGTCCTAATTGGTAGCGGCGGGGGGACTTGAACCCTCGACCTTACGGGTATGAGCCGTACGCTCTAACCAGCTGAGCTACACCGCCATGTCCTGCATTTGGGCCATACATAATATATAAAAGAGACATGACATCTCATATTAACAAAATGGTGGAGCTTAACGGGATCGAACCGTCGACCTCCTGCGTGCAAAACAGGCGCTCTCCCAGCTGAGCTAAAGCCCCACTTTATTAATTTAGTTGGTACCTAGAGTCGGACTTGAACCGACACGGGTTTTATCCCATGGGATTTTAAGTCCCACGTGTCTACCTATTCCACCATCCAGGCATTTTTAAAGATGGTGTCCCGTAGAAGGCTCGAACTTCTGACCCCTTGATTAAAAGTCAAGTGCTCTACCGACTGAGCTAACGGGACGTTTTGCAAATGGTGCCGAAAACAGGACTTGAACCCGCAACCCCCTGATTACAAGTCAGGTGCTCTACCAGTTGAGCTATTTCGGCAATTTCATCTGCATATTTATTTTTAAGTAAGTAAGTTAATGGTGGGGGATGACGGGCTCGAACCGCCGACCCTCTGCTTGTAAGGCAGATGCTCTCCCAACTGAGCTAATCCCCCATATTAAATTGAGTGAGCCTGGCAACGTCCTATCTTCG
>WARP01000330.1_pt1 | contig 47106 bp, 47 predicted proteins | sample 4769151 | NCBI WGS metagenome assembly WARP01 (sample SAMN08893023, study PRJNA449175) | gut metagenome | isolation source: rumen sample fed with dry roughage | host: cow | place: India: Nagpur | collected 2016
GGGTCAATCCCGATGCCGGTATCTTGAACGGTAAAGATACCGTGTTCACCGTCATCATGCCAGCCCATGGTAATGGTTCCACCTTTAGGGGTGTACTTAATGGCATTGGTAATCAGGTTGCTAAAGGCACTGGCCAGCTCGGTCTCGGAGCCAATCAGGTCGCAATGGCTGTCAATGTTGAGATTGAGCGCATGGTGATAGTCGACATTATAGGCTTGTGCGTCATCAAACAGCTGGTTCATCAGACTTGGCATTTCAATAATCTGGTTTTTCGCGATTTTTTTGTCATTTTCTAAACGCGACAATAGCAATAAATCATTTACCAGGGCATTCATGCGCTTGGTTTGCGCCTGCATCTGGTCGAATGCACGTTTCCAGCGCGGGTTTAAATCTTCCTGATCGGTAAAGGTTTCAATATAACCGCTGAGTACGGTAAGCGGGGTACGTAATTCATGGGAAATATTGTCGACAAAGTCTGTGCGCATCTGTTCCAGATTATGCATGCGGGTCACGTCATAAGCCACCAGTAAGCGGCTTTCCCCACCAAAGCGGGTCATTTTGACTTGTACATAATGGTCTTCAAAGGCCGAAGATTTCATTTTCAGGCCATCGGGTGCTTCGTCAATATGGTTAAAATATTCAATAAAACTGGGCTGGCGCAGAATGGTTAAAATATTGCGACCGCGATCTAGCGGTTGAATACCCAGGAGTTTTTCTGCGGCCGGATTCCACCATTCAATCTGGTGCAGATCATCAATTAGTACCACCGCTTCAGCCAGCGCCACCAGTGAAGATTGCGCCCGATCAATCAGGCCGACCATTTCTGCCTGAACAATACGCTCCTGACGCTGCGAACGATAGACATTAAACAGCAAGGCTCCCCAGATGCCATTTAAACTGGGTGGCACATCATAAGGACGGTTGGAAATCCATTCATTGACCAGATACAGTGAACGCAATTGCAAGGCAAAAAACACCGTAAGGGCGATGAGAATAAAAATCCAGAAATACCCAATCCCTAAACCGATTAAACCTGCGATCAGCAATAAAAAGGCCAGCAGACGTAAATCTTGCTTGGCAAAAGTCCATAAACTGCTGTAACGAAACTGTTTATGTTCTCGCGCAAGTTCCGGGACGGGGTAGGGTTCATACATAAAATATAGTTGACCTAAATGACGACTAACCTAAAGCGACATCTGCGCGGGTAGAAAAACGGTAACCTGTACCACGAACCGTTTGTACATAACGGTCTGCACCAAACGGTTCCAGCACTTTACGCAAACGACGGATATGTACGTCAATGGTACGATCTTCAATATATACGTTACCACCCCAGACCTGATCCAGCAATTGAGCACGGGTATAGGCACGTTCCGGATGCGTCATAAAAAAGGCCAATAAACGGTATTCTGTGGGTCCCATTTCTAAAATATTATGACCATGACTGACCCGCTGGCTGACAGGGTCGAGTACCAGACCATTAGCATCAATAGTTTTTTCACCGTTTAGGGCATTGGCACGGCGTAACACGGCCTTAATGCGGGAAACCAGTTCACGGGTGGAAAACGGTTTGGTCATATAGTCATCTGCACCGGCATCCAGACCTTGTACTTTATGGTCTTCTTCAGCGCGGGCAGTGAGCATGATCACGGGAATTTCTGATAGGGTTTCATCGCGTTTCAGACGGCGGCACAGATCTACACCGCTGACACCACCCGGTAACATCCAGTCGAGTAGAATAAGCACAGGGCGTTGATCCACAATCATTTGATGGGCCTGTTTGGCATCTTCAGCCTGTAGGCATTGGAAGCCCGCCATATCCAGCGAGGTATGGATCATTTCCCGGATCGGGAGCTCATCATCGACGATTAATATATAGTCATCTTTCACAGCGCAATACCCTATTTCACGTAAACGGTGGACCGTTTTATATTTATGACAGGCTTATTACAAAGATTAATTATGACAGTATCATTGCAGAATAGGTAGTTCGACTGAATTTCGCAAAAAAATTGTCACAATTTAAAATAAGATACAATCAAGAATTTAAAATAAATCAGTTAGATAAATATATTAAATTCAAGGTGTTGAGTATTTTTTGATAGTTTGGTGACCAGGGCTGTGCCGGAATCATATTTTTTCTTTTTTCGAAAAAGTCTCAAGCAGTGATAAAAAAACGATACTGCAAGAAGACAGTACATCCTCTATGGAGAGCTTGAAACCACTGACCACCCAGCGGATGGCGATTTGCGTGACATAGCCATTTAAACCGGTCGAAATCATCGAAATTTCACGTTCAGAGCGGTTAATGTTCGGCATCATCAGCATCACAAAGGCATGAATCATACGGTCAAAACGTGACATGGTTTCATGGATGGTGGCCTGGTTATGCAGCTCCTGAACCAGCATGGCATCAATATAAATAATCCGTGCCATACCCGGATTGTCTTTCAAGGTGGTGAGCAGGGCGGTTAAACCGGCTTCGATCATTTTCCGCGGATCGGTCGAGGCCTGCATAATCGCCTGCGTGACATTGTGCTGTAACTGATCAATCAGCTTTAAAAAGATGGTCTGAAAGAGTTCATCACTTTTCTTAAAGGATTCATAGAAATAGCGTTCAGTCAGTTTGGCTTCCGTACAAATATCTTTGACTGTGACTGCAAAAAAACCATGTGTACCATAGGCTTCAATTCCGGCTTCAATCAGTTTTTCTCGACGTGCCTGTTTACGTTCGCTTAAAGACATCCCTTTAAATTGACGTTCTTTGGTTTTTGCCGGTTTATTTTGATTTTCTTCGAAATTTTTGTGCTGTTCAGTCATAGATGTGGTGTGCCGAATGAAATCGAGGTTTTGCCTTATATTAACAATAATTTATCTTTAGACCTATGTTTAAAACAAAGCAGCAGCTTTTCCAGTACAGGGAGGAATAGACCATATATTATATTGACAATTGTTATTGTCAATATAATATTGGATGGATGAACTGCAATCTTCCAGACAGAAAAACAATCGAAATGTTTAGATGGATGAGGCAGCAAGCTGAATAAGGATAGCTCATGAAAAATTTTAAAAATAAAGTCGCAGCCATTACTGGTGCAGGGTCGGGTATTGGGCAGCAATTGGCCGTACTTTTGGCCAAGCAAGGCTGCCATTTGTCTTTAAGTGATGTCAATGAACAGGGTTTGGTGAAAACAGTTGAACTGGTCAAAGACAGTCATGTCCGTGTGACGATAAAAAAAGTCAATGTGGCCAAACTGGAAGAAGTGCGCGCGTGGGCTGCTGAAACTGTTCAGGATCATGGTTCCGTCAACATGATTTTTAACAATGCCGGTGTGGCATTGGGCTCAACCGTGGAAGGGGCGAGTTACGAAGAACTGGAATGGATTGTGAATATTAATTTCTGGGGCGTGGTGTATGGCACCAAAGAGTTCTTGCCTTTAATCAAACAATCGGGTGAAGGGCATATCATCAATATTTCCAGCCTGTTTGGCCTAACCGCACAGCCGACCCAGTCTGCCTATAACGCGACCAAGTTTGCTGTGCGTGGTTTTACCGAATCCTTGCGGCAGGAACTGGATATTGAAAACTGCGGTGTTAGCGCGCTGTGTGTACATCCTGGCGGTATTCGGACCAATATTGCCAATGCAGCAAAAATGAATGACAGTATCCGGTCTTTAGGCATGCATCCGGAAAAATCAGCCAGGTCTTTTAATAAATTATTACGTTGTCCGCCTGAAGAAGCAGCCCGCCAAATTTTGGAAGCAGTGCAAAAAGACAAGCGCCGTCTGCTGATTGGCAACGACGCCAAAACCCTGGATTTAATCCAGCGTATTTTGCCGACCGGTTATCAGCGTGTCACAGCATTTGCCACCAAGTTAAGCAATAAAAACAAAAAATCGGCTTAAAAATACGGCTTTTAAAAAACCCGCAAATTGCGGGTTTTTTTATGTGCTGAAATGCAGCTTTTCAAATCCTCTCCAAAGTATACTTTTTTAAGTTTTAACCCGTCAATTAAAGTGATAGGAGAGACTCAGAAATAATTTGATATCTAAAAATAAGAAATAAAAATAAAAAAACCAGCTGAATTTAAATAAGCAAGTGTTGAATTATCAACACACATATCGCGTTAAAACCAACATTTCTGGTTGGGATAATTGTAATAAATTTAATTAAAACAATAACTTAAAATGTTGGCATGCTTGTTGTAATAACAGGGAGGTGTAATGATAAGAAATTAGGTAAATCTCATGACAATTTTAAAAGATTTAAAGGCAAAACAATCGCGTGCTGCTCAAGTACGTTCTCAACTTGATTATCCGGTGATTGATACGGATATCCATACCAATGCCTATAGTCCGGCTCTGGAGGATTATATTGCGCAGTATGGGGGTTCACGTGTGGTCGATGTATTTCGTAGCCATTTAAAAAGTAATGGTTTAAACGCATTAGCGGCAGAGTGGTACAACGCCAGCCCGGAAGAACGTAAAAACCGTCGTCTATTCCGTCCGCCATTTTGGGCACTCCCTTCAGAAAATACTTATGACTTGGCAACGGTTGCCTTACCGGGCTTATTGTATGAGCGTCTGGAAGAACTCGGTACGGACTATGCTGTGCTCTATCCGAATCTGTCTTTATTTCCAATTAATTCATCCAATGATGACCTGCGTCTGTCCTTAACCCGTGCAATTAACCATTTCCATGCGGACATCTATAAGCCTTATGCCGACCGTCTGACGCCAGTGGCTGCGATTCCGCTGAATACGCCGCAAGAAGGGATTGAGGAACTCGAGTTTGCACAAAAGTTGGGATTAAAAGCTGCCCTGATTCCGGGTGCAGTACGTCGTCCAATTCAGGCTGTTGCAGAGAAATATCCTGAAGATACAGACCTGCGTCGTTATGCTTACTGGTTAGATTTCTTCGGTATTGACAGTGAATATGACTACGACCCGTTCTGGCAAAAGAGTGTGGATTTGGGGATTAACCTGTCGACGCACTCGGGCAGTCAAAGCTGGGTGGCACGTAATTCACCAAGCAATTATATGTTTAACCACATTAACCATTTTGCCGATGCCTCTGAAGCATTGGCCAAAGCCTTGTTTTTTGGCGGTGTCACTGAACGTATTCCACAGCTTCGTATTGCACTTTTGGAAGCAGGGGCTGCCTGGGGACAAAATGTGTTAACTCATCTGGTTGACCGTTTTGAAAAACGCGGTAATGAACATGTGCAACAGTACAACCCTGAGCGGCTAAACCGTGAATTGGCGCTAGAGCTCTATCGTCAATATGGACATACCTTGTACCAGGGTCGTGAACTGAATGAAGCTGAGATTATCGAGAGTTTATTTGGCGTGGCTTCAACTTCACGTTTCCAGACGCAAAATCCAGCTGAAATAAATGATTTTGCCTTGGCCAAAATACAAAACAAACAAGACATTTGGGATCGCTGGGTACCGAACTTCTATTTTGGCAATGAAGCAGACGATCGCACGATTGTCGGTGCATTGAATCCTAAAGGTAATCCATTTGGTCAGAAAATTAATGCGCTCTATTCATCAGATTCAGGCCATTGGGATGTGCCTGAATTAACTGAGCCGTTGGCAGAAACTTGGGATCTGGTTCAAGAAGGCGCGATTACGGCAGAAGACTTCAAGGCCCTGGTATTCACCAATCCATACCAATTCTATACCGAGAATAATCCTGATTTCTTCAAGGGAACGCAAGTTGAACACAAACTGAAAAACAATCAGGCCGCTTAAACCTAACTATTTGGAAAATTGAAACAACCTCATGCCTTTGGCATGGGGTAGGGGAAATTTTGTATTTAAAACAATAGATGAAGTGAATGTAACAATGAGAAAGACGAGTTTAACTGTTGCGATTGGATTTATTCTGACGACGACATCGAGTTTTAGTTTTGCCCAGGATGCCACTCTCAACAAGCAATTGGAGGGACTCAAAAAGCAGATTGAAGTTTTACAACAGCGTTTAAATGCAGTGGAAGTGCAAAGTTCGACATCCACAAAAAAAGCAGTTGTTCCAGCCACTGTGAATGCGGATAACAGCGAAGAACTGACCGCTCAAGACAGCGAAACTGGCGAAGAAGTCGTAACGGCTGAAGCGACCCCTGCAACATCCGACGATATTGAAGGTTTACGTGCCGATATCGAAAACTATAAATATGACCAGTCTCGTCAGTATGAACGTCAAACCGTGAAGTCGACCCGCGATACGACTTTATTCGGTACGGTGCAACTGCGTGCCAATGTGCAGGACAATAACACTGCGCCCAATACGCCTAAATCGAGCTTTGATGTGGGTACGGCATTGCTGGGCGTGCGCGGTAACTTGTTTAAAGATTATAACGAAGGCAAAAACCTCGATTACCAAGCCTCATTCGGCTATTCAAAACGTAATGATGGCAGCAACAACAGTAACTTTAACTTGCTGGATGCTTATCTGCGCTATCACGTATTTTCCACCAATGGCGGTGCAGAAGTTCCCAAGCTGAACCTGACTTTGGGTCAACAACTCTTGCCATTCGGCTTGGATGTGCAATCTCCGGAAGATTTACGCCCCACTATCAGCACTGCAACCGCACCCACGTATCTAGGTTTATTTACCCGTCAAAATGGCTTGATTGTGCGTGGCGATGTCAAGCCATTTGTGGACTATGGTGCGAACTATCGTGCCCCACTATTTGAATACGCGCTTGGGGTGACCAACGGTAATGGCAGTAATAAAACCGATGACAACAATAGCAAAGATTATATTGGTCGCGTGGCATTTACCTTACCTGTGGATTATGCCAGCTGGCTTCGCGAGCTGAAATTCGGTGCGTCCTATATTAAAGGCGAAGCAAAATTATCCGGCTCAGGCATTAGCGACAACAAAGCCAAACGTGATCGCCTTGGTTTTGACGTGTATTACAACCATGCACCCTTTGGCGTGACCTATGAATATCTGCAGGGCAAGACAAATTATATCGATACGACTGTACCAGCCATAAAAGAAGCCAAAGCAGAAGGCCATACCGTCACTGCATTTTATACCTTGGGTGACCAGTTCTATAACAGCATTAAATCCAATGCCAAGTTTGATGATTTCTGGCCGAAATCAGTTCAGGGTTACTACCGTTACGACAGCTATAACCCGAATAAAAATCAGAAAGATTATCTCGATAGTGCAAGTGGCCGTATAGGTGAATATGACATTCATTCACTGGGTCTCAACCTGTTTTTTGCCCAGACCACCAAATTCCAGTTACAGCTCAATCACTACATTTATGACATTGAGACTGCCACCCAAAAAGACACTAACGAATTGCAGGCGCAATTCCAGTACACCTTTTAATTTTGATTGTTAAGGAACAGATTTAATGAAACTTTTTTCTAAAAAAATTGCGGCAACATTTCTAGCCCTCTCCGCATTCGGTTTAAGTTTACACATCCATGCCGCCAACCCGAAAGAAATCCGCATTTCTATGTCGGGTGCCGGTGAAGGCGGTAAGCCAAAAACAGGCGGGAGCTTTGTTGCTTCAGCGCATTTACGTGGTGTGTTGGAACAGGAATTTAAGAAAGATGGCATTGCAGTGAAATGGTTATTCTTTCCGGGTGCAGGACCTGCCACCAATGAAGCCTTAGCCAACGGTAAAGTCGATTTTGCTTTACATGGCGACTTGCCGTCATTGGTGGGTCGTTCAACGGGCCTTAAAACCAAGGTGCTATTTTCAACTGGCCGCTTTGGCCCAACCTATGTAGTAGTGCCTGCGAGTTCAAATGCCAAGTCATTTGCAGACTTAAAGGGCAAGAAGTTTTCAATCTTTAAAGGGACAAATCAACAGATCGTTTTTAACCGTGTCCTGGCTAAATATGGCTTTACTGAACGTGACTTACGTGTCATTTCACAAGACGCTTACTCTGCGCGTACCGCACTGGCCACCGGGGATATTGATGCTGCGATTACTTCACCCTTTAGTCTGGTTTCACGTGGGGTCGCCAAGAAGCTTATTGAAATTAAAGATCCAAAAGTTGCCCCACTGGCGCATTTCTGGGTAACTGAAAGTTTTGAAAAACAATATCCAGAAGTGACGCAGCGAGTCGTTACCACGCTGATCAAACAGGCAAAGTGGAGCTCGGAAGAAGCCAACCGTGTCACCCAGTATAAGCTGTGGTCACAAAGCGGTATACCACTGGTCGATTACCAAAAAACTTGGGATGGCTGGAACTTGAAAGACCGTACTTCGCCATTACTGGACGAGTTTCATCGTGCACAAATTGACAGCGCATTAAAAATTGCCAAAGACGCAAAACTCATCCGCCGCGATGTCGATACCAAAACCTGGTATGAGCCGAAGTACTTAAACAATGCCTTGAAAGAACTGAATTTACAGAACTATTGGCGTGCATTTAATGCCAATGGTCAGCCGAAATAATTCAGGAATGTGGTTATGAATCCGATTGAAAGCAATGTTGTCCTTAGCCCCCTGAGCGCAAAATTCATGGGCAGTTTTGTACTTTTGACCATTATTGCCGGTTTAGGCGTCGGTGTTGCCCGTATTTTGATTTCATTGTACGCCGTGCAGCTCGAAGCAACAGAGCTTCAGTTGGGACTGATTGCAGCAGCGCAAAGTGCAGGCATTCTGCTGATGGCGCTGCCGATTGGGGTCATGGTGCAGCGTCTCGGTTCACTGAAAGTTTTTAGTCTGGGTAGTGTGATGGGTGCAGCTTTGTATGCGCTCACCCCACTGCAGGAAAGTGCCTGGTATTTACTGGCATTGACAGCCTTGGTGAGCTTTGTCTTGCCGATGCGCTTTGTCTCGATTAATACCGTTTTCCTGAGCAATTTAAAGCGTCTTGGGCCAGCCAAAGCAGGCTGGTTCAGGGGTTCACACATGATGGGATTTTTCCTGATCGCCCCGGCTTTAACCGTCTTGCTGATTCAGCACTTTGGTTATAGCAGCAGTTTTTACTGTGTGGCCTTAATGTTTCTGGCCACGCTATTTTTTGCCCCGTTTTGCTTTCAGCAAGTACATCAGGCTGCAGCCAATGCACCGCATTTTCAATGGCGAGATGTAGTTGCCCCACTGGCATTACTGAAAGCCCATGCTGCCTTGCGTATGGTCTGCGCTTTAGAGTTTTTAAGCAGTCTGGCCAATAACTTTTTTGGTTTTTTCATTGTCGTCATCGCCATTCAAAGCTTCTCCATGGCTGAATCGGCGGCAGTCATGTTGTTGACGACCCAAGGCCTGGTTTTTGTCGGTTCCTTATTTACCCTGGGCGGTTGGGCCGAACTGATTGGCTATCCGAAATTTTACTGGATCGGACTGAGCTTAATGGGCAGTGCCTTACTGATTTTAGCCATCACGCCGATTACATTCTGGATGTGGCCGGCATCGCTGATGCTGGGTCTTGGTTTGGGCATGCTGCACATTGCCAACCTTATGGCATTTGCCAGGGTGGGCGAACAAACCGCAATGGCAAAAATTTCACCGATTGTAGCGCTGGTTGGCCCAGCCGGTGGCCTGTTTGGCGGCTTTTTAGGGGCTGCATTGGGTGCCAGTGTAGGCTTACAAAACCTGTTTTTCCCGATTGGTCTGGCCTTTATCGGACTGATTTTATTGATCTCTCGTGATCAGGCATTTATCTCTTTTTTAAAGCCTGATGATTCACAACAACCAGCAGAAGGACAAGAATCATGAGCCTTACGAATGTAAGCACACATTCGGTACAGTGGCAAAGTTACCGTAGTGCATTTGAATTTTTTAAGAAATACCTGAAAGTAACCTTGCAATTGGCTTGTGGTCTGCTGCTACCGGTGTTGTTTTTGGCGGTGTGGCATGTGGCAACCGTGCAGCAGTGGTTGCCAGAGCAAATTTTGCCAGCGCCACAATTGGTGTGGACGACCACTGTTGAACTTTGGCAGTCTGGCGATTTGCAATTCCACTTTGCCACCAGTGCCAAACGTATTTTCTGGAGCGTGGCTTTAGGGGTGAGCGTAGGCTTAAGTTTGGGGATCTGGTTTGCATTATCACAGCGTGCGCAGCGTTTTGTCTTGCCAACGATTCAGCTCCTGACCCAGTTTCCAATTATTGGCTGGATTCCACTGCTGATGATTTTCTTGGGTATTGATGAAGCCTTGAAGATTGTCGCGATCTCATTAGCCGTGGTTTCACCGGTGCTGATCGCAACCTTTAAAGGCATTCAGCAAGTACCAAACCGTTTAATTGAAGTGGCACTGGTTTACCAGTTTTCTAAATTCCAGACTTTTTCCAAGGTGATTTTACCGGCAAGCCTCCCTGCGATTATTAGCGGTTTACGCCAAGGCGTGATGCAGGCGTGGCTGGCTCTAGTGTTTGTGGAATTACTGGCAAGCAGTGAAGGCATTGGCTTCCTCATGGTCTGGGGACGTCAATTGATGCAGATGGATATTATTTTCATGGGCATTATTTTAATTGGCATCACGGGTTTTGTTCTGGACAGTGGTTTGGCTGCTTTTGAACGTCTTGCTCGTTTTTATGCAACACGGGTAGGGGGTTAATCATGTCAGAACTCAGTCTTGAAAAATCAGCCATCCGTGTAAATTCAGCTGTGGAAAAAAGTATTAAAGTGCTGCAAGCCTTGATTTTACCCCTCGCCTTTATTGCACTCTGGACCGTGGCTTCAGCCTTACAGTGGCTGGATGCCAAACTGATTCCATCACCCTTGACGGTATTCAACGGAGCAATCCAGAGCTTTAGCCAAGCCGAATTTTGGCAGGGTTTTGTGGCGAGCTTAAGTCGTAATTTTGTCGGCTATGCAATTGGCGCAAGTCTGGGCGTGACCTTTGGTGTGGCTTTAGGGACTACACGCTGGATCAACTGGTTATTTGCACCCGGTTTTAACGTATTACGTCAGGTGTCACTGTTTGCATGGTTGCCGTTGATCTCGACCTTTTTAGGTTATGGCAACGGTGCAAAAATCCTGTTTATCAGCCTTTCGGTATTCTATCCCGTGGCACTGCATAGTCTTGAAGGCGTGAGCAGCATTAGCGCCAAATACAGCGAAGTCGCAAGAGTCTATCAATTTCCCAAACACTACACCTATCGCAAACTCATTCTACCGGCAGCCAGTCCACAGATTTTTGTCGGTCTGCAACTGGGTTTGATTTTTGCCTGGCTGGCAACCGTGGGTTCAGAATTTTTACTGGCAAATTATGGCGTTGGGCTGGGTAATCTGGTCATCCGTGGCCGTGAGCAATTTAATGTGTCGCTGATTATTTTAGGCATGCTGAGCATTGGTATTGTCGGGGTGATCTTAAACAGCATTCTTGCGCGGATAGAACGAAAAGTACTGCGCTGGCAGCAGCGTAGCTAGGAGAAATAACAATGAAAATACTCCCAAAATTTTGGCAAAAAGCGGTCTTGGCTGCCGTGATCGGTGCAAGTGTCGTTGTAGGCTGTAGCACAGAACAGTTGGTAAAAAATCCTGCCGCAGCAGTGACGAATTTGCGTTACCAAAGTTATCCCGGTCTGGTGTCCTTGCCTGAACTTGCACAAGACTTGGGTTACCTGGGCAAAATTAAACTGGATTATGTCGGCACGGTACAGGGTGGTCCACAAGACCTACTCACGCTGGTTGCAGGCGATGTCGACTTTGCCTCGGCCTTTAATGGGGCGGTGGTCAAAGTGATTGCTGCAGGTCTGGATGTTGTACCGGTTGTTGCCTCTTATGGCAGTGATGCGGAAATGAATGTGGGTTTCTATGTACTGGAAAATAGCCCGATTCGTAGCGCACGCGATTTTATTGGCAAAAAAGTCGCGGTAAATGCCTTTGGCGCACATTATGAATTTATCGTGAAAGATTATTTACTGCGTCATGGTTTAACCGAAAAAGAAATTCGTGAGGTGGAGCTGATTGTCTTGCCGCCAATCAGTGCCGAGCAAGCCTTACGCAATGGGCAAATTGATATTGCCGTGTTCTCGGGCATTTTGGAAAAACGCGCATTAAAGAGCGGCGGTGTACGTCCGGTGTTTAAAGATATTGAGTTATACGGACCATTTACTGCCGGCAGTTATTCAATGCGCCGTGACTTTATTGAGCAAAACCCGGAGCTGGCCAAAACCTTTGTCAATGGTGTGGCACGTGCACAAGAGTGGCTACACAACACACCAAAAGAACAAATTATTGCGCGTATGGAAAGCATTATTGATAAACGTCAGCGCAACGAAACCAAAGTCCTGATCCCGTTTTATACCGGAACCGGTGTACATGCAGTGGGTGGGGTGCAAAAAGATCAAGACTTCGCGCCTTGGGTCAAGGCTTTGGTACAAGAGCAGAAATTAAAGCCGCATCAGCTCAATGTCAGCACGTTGTACAGCAATGAATTTAATCCTTATGCAGCACAAAAAAATTAAGATTAAAAAAGGAATATAACCATGACCAGTGCTTTAAATTTAGATCATGTGCGTAAGGTTTTTCCCGCACAAAATCATCCCAATAGCAAAAACTACAAACCTGAATTCGTGGCGGTTGAAGATGTCACTTTAGATATTCAGCAAGGTGAATTTGTTTCCATCGTGGGTCCTAGCGGCTGCGGTAAATCAACTTTACTTGACCTGATTGCCGGACTGACCAAACCTTCTTCGGGACAGATCTTACTCAGTGGCAAACAGATTAGCCAACCCGGTCTGGATCGTGGCATTGTGTTTCAGCAATATGCGCTGTATCCCTGGCTGACCGCTTTAGAAAATATTGAATTTGGTCTGGAAGCCAAAGGTGTAGATAAAAAAACTCGCCGTGAAAAAGCTTTGTATTACCTGCAACTGGTCGGGCTGTCCGGTTTTGAAAAACATTATCCGAACGAACTTTCAGGCGGCATGAAACAGCGTGTCGCAATTGCACGCAGCCTCGCCTATGAACCTGAAATTTTATTGATGGATGAACCCTTTGCTGCACTGGATGCACAAACCCGTGAAACCCTGCAAGAAGAACTGATTAAAATCTGGCAAAGCTCGAAAAAAACCATTGTTTTCATTACTCATAGTATTGATGAAGCAATTTTCCTGAGTCAGCGCGTGGCCATTATGACCTCTAGACCGGGACGGATTAAGGAAGTCATCGACATTCCAGTCAGCCTGAAAGCCAAAGGTGAGGACATTCGCTCCACGGCCGAATACGGCAAAATTCGTCATCAAATCTGGTCACAGCTCAGCGAAGAAGTGATTAAGGCGCAAGCACTCGAAAAAGACAAACAGCTTGCTCACGCATAAATAAAATTGAGGATTATTCATCATGTCATCGACTCAACAGGCGATTCCGCATAGCCCGACCTTTAGCCCGTCCAAACCACGCCTGGAACTAAGCTGGCTGAACACCATTTTTAAACGCAGTATTGCCATCATTTTATTTTTATTACTTTGGGAAAGTTTGCCACGCTTAGGTGTGGTCAGTCCCGCATTTTTACCACCGTTGTCAGTCGTCCTGGATACGGCATGGCAGCTCTATCAAAGTGGTCAATTGGGTACGCATTTCTTTGCCAGTATTCAGCGCTCGATTATTGGTTTTGTTTTGGCCTTAGCGATTGCCATTCCACTGGGTTTGGTGATTGGTTGGTACAAACTGGTTGCAGAAACTTTAAACCCATTGTTGGAACTGTTTCGTAACACCACGGCGTTGGCCTTAATGCCGTTGTTTATTTTATTTTTAGGCATTGGCGAAGCCTCTAAAATCAGTTTACTGGTCTATGCCTGCACCTGGCCAATTCTTTTAAATACCATTACCGGCGTACAAACGGTTGATCCACTACTGATTAAATCCGCACGGACCATGGGCTTAAAACCCTATCAACTGTTCCGTAAAGTGATTTTACCCGCTTCTGTCCCGACCATATTTGTCGGTATCCGTCTGGCCGGTGCGATCTCGATCCTGGCTTTGGTGGCAGTAGAAATGTTTGGTGCCAAAGCAGGACTGGGTTATCTGATTATGTATTCACAGTTCAGTTTTGAAATTCCACAAATGTTCGTGGGAATTTTAGTGATTACCTTAGTCGGATTATCATTTAATTATATTTTGATTGGCCTGGAAAAATACTTTACGGCCTGGAAACGTAATCCAGTCGAATAATAAAAAACATTAAAATAGACTTTTTTCATAATTATTCACACCCTCTTTATTTTTCTCCCATAGGGAGAAATAAAAAGGAATTTATAAAAGAAGACTAATAAAAAACCTCGATAGATAAATCGAGGTTTTTTATTATCAGGTTAAAATTTAAATAGTAAAATAAAAGCATAATAAAATAAATGAGAGGATATTTATAATAAACCATATTTAATTAACCGGGTACGAATGACATTACGGGTCACGCCTAATAATTTGGCCGTATGTACCTGGTTGTACTGGCAGTATTGATAGGCACTACGAATAAATTTTTCTTCAATCAGCTCATTGATATTGGTCTGTTTAAACTGTTCCGAAGACTGAAAAATACGCTGAAATGTCTGTTCCAAAAGTTGTCCTGCATCCTGAAGATCCTTAATTGTTCCATTCACTGAAGCAGTTGAAGCAAAGCTAAAAGGTTCAGTTTTCTGGGCAATCGATTGAATACTGGAGAAAGTAATATCTTCCGGTTCAATCACGCCATTTTTACTGACTAAAACGGCATGGTGAATGGTATTTTCCAACTCGCGGATATTGCCGGGCCAAGGGTGCAAAGTCAGCTTTTTGAGCGCCAGTTGACTGAGGCGCAATGGGGTCGCATGCGGGTCGGTCTGGTAGACTTGAATAAAGTGTTTTGCCAGCGGCAGAATGTCATCACGACGCTCTGCAAGCTTTGGAATTCTGAGTAAAGCCACATGTAGACGATAGAATAAATCTTCCCTGAAACGTCCGTCCTGTACGGCTTTTTCCAGATCGACATTGGTCGCGGCAATAATGCGAACATTGATTGGAATCGGCCTGAGCGAACCGACACGCACGATTTCGCGTTCCTGTAAAATTCGTAATAATTTGACTTGCATCGACAGGGATAAATCGCCAATTTCATCTAAAAATAAAGTGCCATTATGGGCTGCTTCAAACCAGCCCACACGGGTATGGATTGCACCGGTAAAAGCCCCTTTTTCGTGTCCAAAAAGTTCACTTTCGACTAATGATTCGGTGAAAGCGCCACAGTTCACCGCCACAAACGGGCCTTTGGCACGATGGCTGAGCTGATGAATCTGCCGGGCGACCAGTTCTTTGCCCGTACCGGTGTCGCCAATAATCAACGCATTGGCTTCACTTGGCGCAATCTGTTCAATACGGGCAAGCAGCGCCTGTGATAAAGGATCTTCAAATACCGTCGCCGTTGCACGCTTATGCTTCAGGGCAGAGGGTACATTGGGGTGGGTTAAAATAGACATGAGATTCTTATACTTGTTGAAAATGTTAATCATCATGAAATATTTAAAATGGAATGATAAATAATATATCGGTATTTGATTATCGCTTTCAGATATAAATTAAAGCTGGGATTCTTTATCTGTTTAAAAGATAAAAAAAATAGGGATAACTAAAGGATAAATCAAGATAAAGCAAATCAATAATCTGTTTTATATTAGAGATCTCTAAATAACAAAAGGCAGAATTAAAATGGCAATTACTTCAGTAAATGTACGTAACCAGTTTAAAGGCATTATTCAAGAAGTATTAGAAGGTGACGTTGTTTCAGAAATAAATGTGGAAACCAAAGCCGGTCTGTTTACTTCAATTATCAGTACCCGTTCAGTCAAAGACCTAGACCTTAAAGTCGGTTCTGAAGTTGTGGTGTTGATCAAATCGACGGAAGTGTCCCTGGCGAAGCTTTAATTCGCCAGTGCCTCAAGCTTTACAGGAGAATTGAGAGATGACACAGCAAGCAACAGGCCATGTATCTATTCAGCAGCTCAGCAAAACCTATCCGACACAAAACAATGACGCTTTAACTGTGCTGGACGATATTAATTTAGACATCCAGCCGGGTGAATTTATCAGTATTGTCGGCAGCAGTGGCTGCGGCAAGTCCACACTGTTACGCTTATTGGTGGGACTGGAAAATAGCTATCAAGGCCAGATTCAGGTGGATGGCAAAAAGATTTTTGGCACCAGTTTACAGCGTGGGATCGTGTTTCAAGACCACCGTCTTTTTCCGTGGTTAAGCGTGCGTGAAAATGTGCGTATAGCACTGCATCAGAGTAAGCTGACACGGGCTGAAGAAGACAAGCTGATTGATGAACATCTGCAATTGGTTAATCTGACCAATTTTGCCAATGCCTATCCATCCCAGCTTTCAGGCGGCATGAACCAGCGTGTGGCGATTGCCCGCAGTCTGGTGAACCGCCCGGAAATTTTATTTCTGGATGAGCCTTTTGGTGCACTGGATGCCTTAACCCGTCAGAACCTGCAAGACGAATTACAGCGGATTTGGCAGGCAGAAAAAATTACTATGGTGATTGTGACCCATGACGTTGAAGAAGCGGTATTTTTAGGTGATCGCGTAGTAGTGATGCAACCCCATCCGGGCCGGATTAAACGTATTGTTGATGTCCCGGTTGCCCATCCGCGTAAACGTGAAGATGTACGTTTGCACAATATTAAAAATGACATTTTGACGGATTTTAGCGATCCGTTAAAAGACCAGTTACACCATAATAAACCGGCAGCGAAATTTTCAGATTATCAATTTGCTTGGTAATCCTATCTTCTATTTTATCCAAAAGCCTGCGTAAAGTAGGTTTTTTTAATGTCTGCTTAAAACAGCCAGAAATAAAAAATCCCTCACGGGTGAGGGATATTCAACTGCTTTTCAATCAAGATGCTTTGACTTGCTGACCTGCCACAACATACTGGTTTTCAGGACGTTTTAAACCTAAGTTTTCGCGTAAGGTTTTGCCTTCATATTCGGTACGGAATAAGCCACGGCGTTGTAATTCCGGCACAATAAATTCCACAAAGTCATTCAGACCGGCAGGGGTGGTCGGTGGCAAAATATTAAAACCATCCGCCGCTTCATTTTCAAACCAGTTCTGTAGCTGATCGACCACCTGTTCCGGTGTACCCACCAGCGTCCAGTGCCCACGTGCCGAGGCAATATATTCATACAGCTGGCGAATGCTGAAATTGTGCTTACGCGCAATATCAATCATCATCTGCTGGCGGCTGGAGAAATTAATATCGGCATCTTCCAGTTTAGGGAAGGGGGCATCCAGGTCATATTTCTCCAGGTTAATTCCACCGGATAAACCTGACAGTAAACTTAAGCCAACTTTGGGATGAATCAGGCTGTTTAATAACTGGTATTTTTCCTGTGCTTCCTGTTCAGTTTTCGCAACAAAAATGGATACACCCGGCATGATTTTCAAGTCATCGGCATGACGGCCATATTTCAACAGACGGCTTTTTACATCGCGGTAAAATTCCTGTGCATCGGCCAGGTTTTGTTGCGCGGTGAAAATCACTTCGGCATATTTACCTGCCAGTTCACGGCCATTTTCCGATTGACCTGCCTGTACAATCACCGGGTAGCCTTGTGGTGGACGAGAGATATTTAAGGCACCCTCAACTTTAAAGTATTTTCCTTGATGTTTGGGTTCGTGGAATTTGCTGACATCAAAAAATTGGCCGCTTTCCTTATTGTAAAGGAAGGCATCATCCTCCCAGGAATCCCAGAGTTTTTGTGTCACTTCAATGAATTCATCAGCACGTTCATAGCGTGTTTTCGGATCAGGATGCTGTTCCAGTCCGAAGTTACGTGCGGTATCAGCTGAAGCTGTGGTTACGACATTCCAGGCAGCCCGACCTTTGGAAATATGATCCAGCGAGGCATATTTACGCGCCAAAATGTAGGGATCTTCATAAGTGGTCGATGCGGTGGCAATAAAACCGATATTTTGGGTCACTGCTGAAAGGGCTGCAAATAAGGTCACCGGTTCAAAACCGACCGCTTTGTCGCCTAAACCGCGTTGGCCTTCTTTTGCATTACCCCAACTGACCGATAAACCATCGGCAAGGAAATAGGCGTCAAATAAGCCTTTTTCTGCTGTTCGTGCCAGTTCAATTGCATAATCAATATTTAAATGATCTTGCGGACGCGATTCAGGATGACGCCAGCCGGCAGCATGTTGCGATGTTGTGGGAATAAAGGCACCGAGTTTAATTTGACGCTTAGACATTGTTCTATCCTATGAAGTGTATTTTTCTCAATAGTGTCTATTTCAAGATGCATGCCATTTTAAAAATATAATTAAAACAATAATATAAAATACATAATATTTTTATGTGTTTAATGTTCAGCAGTAAAAAAGTTGCTTTGTTGCAAATGCAACAGTAGAAAAAATGCAGTACTTATATGAAATAAGGTCGATCTTCAAAAAAGAATACTTTGGGGCAAAGTAGTGATGAGAAAGATTAAAATGAGGTGAATTTCAAAATACATAAAAAATGCCCCGAAGGGCATTTGGGTAGTTCTTGAATTAAGAGGCCTGCGCTTGTTTTTGCGCCAGTACATACTGATTTTCCGGACGTTTCAGTCCCAAGTTTTCACGAAGGGTGCTACCTTCATATTCAGTACGGAACAGACCGCGACGCTGCAGTTCTGGCACAATCAGCTCAACAAAATCGTTCAGGCCTGCTGGAGTACTTGGTGGCAGAATATTAAAGCCATCTGCAGCTTCATTTTCAAACCATTCTTGTAGCTGGTTCACAATCTGCTCAGGAGTACCCACCAGCGTCCAGTGGCCACGTGCAGAGGCTACATATTCATACAGTTGGCGGATGGTAAAGTTATGCTTGCGGGCAATATCAATCATCATCTGCTGGCGACTGCCAAAATTGATCAAGCTTTTATCCAGTTCAGGGAAAGGCTCATCGATGTCATATTGTTCCAGATCGATTCCGCCGGCCAAACCGGAAAGCAGACCCAGACCGACTTGTGGATGAATAAGACTGTTTAACAGATCGTATTTTTCCTGTGCTTCTTCTGCCGTTTTTGCCACAAAAATCGAAACACCCGGCATGATTTTCAGGTCATCCGGATGACGGCCATATTTAGCTAAACGACCTTTCACATCACGGTAAAATTCCTGTGCATCGGCTAAATTCTGCTGGGCAGTAAAAATCACTTCGGCATATTTTCCAGCCAGCTCACGGCCATCTTCCGACTGACCTGCCTGTACAATTACCGGATAGCCCTGTGGCGGGCGCGCTACGTTTAATGCTCCTTGCACTTCAAAATATTTGCCCTTGTGCTGAGGTTCATGAAATTTTTCTGGCTGGAAAAACTGTCCAGAGACTTTGTCATATACAAAGGCATCATCTTCCCAAGAATCCCAGAGTTTCTGTGCAACCTCAATAAATTCATGTGCACGTGCATAGCGGCTTTTTGCATCTGGATGTTCGGACAGGCCAAAATTGCGCGCGACTTGTTTAGAGGCTGTGGTGACTACATTCCATGCCGCACGTCCTTTGGAAATATGATCCAGTGAGGCGTATTTGCGTGCCAGCGTATATGGGTGCTCATAGGTGGTCGATGCAGTAGCGACAAAACCAATATTTTTCGTCACTGCAGACAGGGCAGCGAATAGGGTGACTGGTTCAAAGCCAGTATCTTTATCGCCCAGACCCCAGCCTTTGCTGGTGGCGGAACCCCAGTCGCCGCGTACAGCTAAAGTGTCCGCCAAAAAGTAGGCATCAAATAAACCACGTTCTGCCGTTTTGACCAGCTCAATGGCATAGTCAATATTTAAATGATTCTGCGGACGTGAGTCCGGATGACGCCAGCCGGCAGCATGCTGAGAAGTGGTTGGAATAAAAGCACCAAGACGGATTTTACGTTCAGCCATGAGAAAAACCTTGTGTTTTTTATGTTGTCAGCTGGTTATAACAAGGAATTTTCAGGCTTAAAAATACGATAAAATTAAATCCATATAAAAAATGTGGATTAAGCAGGAAATACGCCAATCACAAGTTTTTTGCTTGGATTTATTTCGCTGTTAAAGGCTGAATATTACACCAGTGCCTTAATGGTCTTTTTCTTCCACACCAATTGGTAATACAGCCCCTGCATGATGCACAAGATGACAAAGGCCAATGCATAAGCATACCAGATCCCTTGCAAGCCCCACCATCGACTGAACAGATAGGCACAGGGCACTTCAATCAATAAAATCGCAGCAATATTAATCAGCATCGGTAAGGTCACGGTACCGCTGGCACGCATGATGGAAGCAAAAATTGCACTGGCGCCAAAAAACAGGATAGACCACAACACAATAAATAACAGTTGCTGTCCCAGTACCACCACCGTTGGATCAGTAATAAATAAGGCCATCAGATATTTCGAGAACAGATAAGCCAAAGCCACCAATCCACCGGTAATGGTGATATTCATAGCGAGTGCAGTATGGGTCACTTTATTGAGCAGATCCGATTTTTCTGCACCAATTGCCTGTGCTGCAAAAATCGAGGCGGCAATGGAAATAGATAGGGCGGGAAACTGGATGTAATTCAAGACCTGATTGACTGCGCCATAGGCTGCAGTGGCATGTGAACCATAACGGTTGACCAGCCCGACAATCACCAGTCCGGCAACTGAGGTGGTGACCATTTGTACACCAGTAGGAATGCCTAAACGTAGAATAATTATACTCATTTCCGGGTGATGGCGAATATGGCTGAGTAAATGACGGTCAGGCTTCAACGGGTGACCTTTTTTATTCAGGTAAATGTACAAAAAGATCAGGACTGCCAAGTAACCGATAGCGGTCGCAATCGCTGGAGCAATAATGCCCATTTTCGGAAAACCAAAATATCCGCCAATCAGCACCGGTGTGATCAGGACCCCGATCAGAATAGTCATAGCGGAGGCAATCAGCGGTGTGGTACTGTCACCGACTCCGCGCAAAATCGAGCTATAGATAATATAAACAAACAGTAAAGGACTGCCGGCCAGCATCCACTGTACATAAGGCAGCGACAGGGGCATCACCTCTGGGGCGGTACCTAGGGCCAACAGAATGTTTTCGGCAAAAAACACCCCCAGCAGGGCAATGATACTACCTCCAATGAGGGTCATGAACAGGGTAGAACCCACCACATAGCGTACTTTTTCAATGTTTTGCGCCCCCCATGCCTGTCCAACCAATACCGTAGCACCTGCGGAAAGTCCAATCACAAAAGCCAGTAGGCAGAATAAAATCGGGAAGAACACCGCCACCGCTGCAATGGCATTGACCCCCATCATTTGTCCGACAAAAATGGTATTTATGGTTCCGGACAGGTTTTGCAGAATATTGGTCGCAATTAACGGCCATAGAAAAATCAGAAATGTTTTCCACAGTTTTTGCTGGTTAAACAAGGAGTGATGATGAGGAGGCATGGAACGTCCTGTAACTATTTTTTATCTTTTGATTATCATTGCTAACCCTACCTGAGTTAACTTAAACAAGCCTTAGTTTTTCCGTAACCAAGGCCGAATTTGATCGGAAATGACGAATTTAAACAGCCGATAAAATAGCCGAGGCCTGTTCCAGGGTTTCATCTTTTTTGGCAAAACAGAAGCGGATTAAACGTAAATTTTCCGGGGACTGTTGATAAAAAACCGAAACCGGAATGGCAACAATGCCATGCTGTTCCGCCAGAAATTTACACATCTCGACATCATCCAGATCGGGACGGATAGCACTGTAATTCAGGTTTTGAAAATAGGTGCCCTGTGAAGGGGTAAAATGAAAACGTGAATTACGCAGCCCTGAATTAAACAGGTCACGCTTTTCCTGATAAAAATCTGCAAGCCCTTCAATATGTTCAGGATGCTGCTGCATAAAAGTGGTCAGTGCCATTTGTACTGGTGTTACCCCGCAGAAACTGGCGAACTGATAGACCTGTCTGAATATTTTCATCAGTTCAGGTGAGGCAATGCAATATCCGGTTTTCCAGCCGGTGACATGGAAAGTTTTACCAAAAGAACCGATCACTATGCTGCGGTCGCGAAGCTCCGGAAAAGACAAGGCTGAATAATGCTTTTGACCGTCATAAATCAGGTGCTCATAAACTTCGTCGGATAGGACAATAATATTTTTATCGCGAATCAGTTCAATTAAATTTAACCAGTCCTGACCTGACCAAATGGCGCCGCTCGGATTATGCGGGGTATTCACAATGATCATCCGGGTCTTGTCATTAATGGCATCTTTCACCCGATCCCAGTCCACTGAAAATTGTGGAGCGGTCAGGGGAATGTGAACAGCTTTAGCTCCCACCAGTTTAACGCTGGGTCCATAACTGTCATAGCAGGGGTCAAAAATAATCACTTCATCACCGGCATGAATCAGTGCTTGAATGGCAACAAAAATGGCAATCGTGGCTCCGGGCGTAATGGTGATTTCAGTCAGTGGATCAATTACCAATTGATCGCGTTTTAAAAATTGCTGGGCTACCTGTTCACGCAGTGAAATCAGACCATCACTGGGAGCATATTGGTTAAAACCATCTAGAGTCGCCTGGCTTAAGGCTTTGAGTAGCGCGGGTGGCGCGGCAAAGTCGGGAAAACCTTGGGAAAGATTTAAGGCATTCAGGCGATGTGCCATCGCGGTCATCACGCTGAAAATGGTGACACCCTGTGCCGGTAGTTTGGAATGAATCTCAAGCATGACCCGAACTCTTCAATATTCTTATGCTGTTCAGTGTAGCAGCAAGCGCAGCACAGCAGAATAAAAGGATGGACTTAAGCTCTGCACATTTTTATCTAATTTCATCCATTTAACTGAATTACGCCAATGGATAAAATTAACAAAAAACCTACTGGACTAAAAAAACAACATTTTCTAGAATGCGTCTCAAATTAAAATAATCCTATAAAAATAATAAATCATGATGTTTAAAAATATCCATACGCTGATGGACAGTATGGGCTTGAGTTTGCAAAAGCGCGCCCTGCACATCCAGTTTTCCAATGAATTGCTAAATTCTCAGGTCTTTATTCAACGTATTGAAGGGCAGCACCGCATCAATCAGGGCCTAAAAGCTGAACTGATATGTCTGTCGACGCATGCTTATATTCCCTTAAAACAATTTATTGGCGGACTAGTAGCGGTTGATCAGGTGACCGATGCAGGCGAGTTGTCCCGGATGACTGGGGTAATTACTGCTGCCAGTCAGGGGCAAAGCGATGGTGCACTGACCCTGTATAAACTGACCTTTGAAGATGCAACGGCACTGTGGCACAAGCGCCGTAACAGCCGCGTGTTTATGAACAAAAGCGTGCGTGAGATTAGCGAAATCCTGTTTAAGGAATGGCAAAGCAAAAGTGACCTGTTTGCAGCCAGTCTCAGTTTAAATATGCAAGGCCTGAGCAAAGAATATGATGTGCGTCCTTTTGTGATGCAGGCTAATGAAACCGATTATGAATTTCTCACCCGACTGTGGCGCAGCGAAGGCATCAATTGGCTGATTGATGAAGCCGAGCATGTCGTTGCCAGCTCGGCAGCAGGTATTCAGGCGCAAAAATTATGTTTGATTGATGAGAATCATCAGTTTAATGCCTTAAAAAGAAGATCGGTGCGCTTTCATCGCAGCCATGCCGCAGAAGCGTTTGACAGCATCACCAGTTTTATTGCCAAACGCGCTTTGCAATCGACCGCCGTTCAGGCTCAGCGCTGGCAAGCCAGTCTGCTGTCTCAGGAGCAACCCTATTCCCAGTTGAGCAAGCATCAGCATAGTGATGTACAGGACAATGCAAGTTTAAGTCTGGAACAGGCATGGAGCATTAGCCCCGCATGGACACCTGACTTAACGGGTACGGATCAAAGTACTGTCTCAAACAACCAGCAATTGGAAAAACTGAACAGGCAACTGAGCCAGTACCAAGACTTGCAGGCCAAATATTTTACTGCCCAGAGCAGTGTACGTGATGCTCATGTCGGCTACTGGTTTGAATTGCTCGGCCATCCTGAAATTGACCAGCATTCGGGTTCAGACAAAGAATTCCTGATTTTAGGCAAGTCTTTTTATAATCAGAATAATTTGCCGAAAGACATCCATCGGCAAGTCGATAGCTTGTTGAGTTTAAGCCGTTGGCAGCAGCAGGGTGAGGAACGACAGGGGAATGAGCTGTATCTGGTGCGCCGCAATATTGCCGTAGTGCCTGAATTTCATCCCCTAAATCACCGACCTGTAGCGTATCCGCAACGTGCCAGAGTAGTCGGTCCGGAAGGGGAAAGTATTTATGTCGATCAGTGGGGGCGAATAAAAGTCCGCTTTTTGTTTACCCGTGACGAGGATCATGGACATGATGGCGGAGCCGGCAGCAATGACAATGATAGCGATTCAGCCTGGGTGGATGTCCTGACCCCGTGGGCAGGTGAAGGTTATGGTGTGCGTTTTCATCCACGGATTGGTGAAATTGTGGTAATTGACTTCTTTGAGGGGGATGTGGACCGGCCTTTTGTGGTGGGGCGGATTCATGAAGCGGAACGCCATCAGACCATGTTTGATGGCAAAGGGCAGTTACCGGAGACCAAAAAGCTCAGTGGTATCCGCTCGCAGGAAGTTGGTGGGTCGGGTTTTAACCAATTGCGTTTTGATGATACCTCTGGACAGATCAGTAGCCAGTTACAGAGTAGCCATGGCGCAAGTCAGCTGAATTTGGGACATCTTAGCCATCCCAAAGCTGCTGAGGCCAGTGAGGGTCGTGGTGAAGGTTTTGAGCTAAGAACGGATCACTGGGGTGCTGTTCGGGCGGGTGAAGGTTTGCTCATTTCCACACATAAACAAGATAGCGCGGCAGGTCATCATTTAGAGGTGAATCAGGTCAAACGTCAGCTTGAAAATAGTTTCAATCATTCAAAAGCACTCAATGACATAGCGAAAAATCAGCAAACGGATGCACTCACCATTTTAGACAATTTAAAGCATTTTCTAGAACAGATGGGCTTTGTTGCACAAAGATTTGAAATGCAAAGCGCCCCTAATTGAGCCAAATTTAAGGCGTAACTTGGGTAAGTGGTCGACCTAATTCCGTAAATCTATTAAGGACTGCTACACGTGCATGGATCTCATTCACTTGGCTATCAAAACTCCTTGCACTGTGTTTATCTCCTAATAATTTGATGCAATGCATCTTAGTTTCAACCAAACTTCGCCGATGATAGCCTGACCATTTTTTCCATAGTGTCCTGCCTAAACGTTTAACTGTTCGAAGTAATTCATTTCGCTCTAGCGAGCTACTCTTTGTATCTTTCCATGGTTTCGCATTTTTTCTAGGTGGAATCACCGCATGCGCTTGCCGATCTGCAATGACCTGACGGCATTGCTTGGTGTCATAAGCTCCATCGGTATAAACAGAGTCAATCCGCTCATCTTGTGGAATCTGATTAAGTAAATCACCAAGCACCTGTGAATCACTGACATTATTGGTTGTAAGCTGAACTGCTCGTATTTGTAGGGTTTTAGCATCTATACCAATATGAAGTTTACGCCATTGGCGACGATATTCAGGTCCATGTTTCTTGCGTTTCCATTCGCCCTCACCTAGAAACTTCATCCCTGTAGAGTCCATGAGTAGATGCAGCCCATCGCTACTTTTTTGGTAGCTGATTACAATATCAATATGCTTTTGTCTTCTACAAAGCGTGGTGTACGAATATCACTGATATTCGGGGCTGCTCAGCCGCAAAGTTTAATCAGACTTTGCACAAAGCCAGTAACCATACGTAAAGACAGACGGAATAAGGATTTAATCATTAAGCAGCATTGGATGGCTGCGTCGGAGTAGGTTTGATTTCGCCCTTGTTTGCCTTTTGATGGCGCATACCATTGCGTAGCAGGATCAAACCAAAGGGCAATATTTCCGCGACTCATGAGTGCTCGGTTATATGCGGGCCAATTGGTTGTGCGGTAGATTTTGTGTGTAGGCTTCTTCATTTGAAAATTATATCGCTGAAAAAGCCTTTACAGATAGGTTTGTGCAACAAAGCCGATATGAATTTAAAAGTTAATTGTTTTGATGTACTAAAGTATTTGGTTTAAGTATCTTCGACTGAAAAAATAAAAAAGGAAGGAGCTAAAATTAGCTCCTTCCTTTTTTAAATTACCCTTCCAAAACTTCTTCCAGCAATTCTTCACTCGGTGCAAAATAATACGCTCCATCCATAGGAGTGACGAAGTGGAGTAAGCGGTCATGAATACCATCGCCAGCTGTACCAAACATATGTTCCAGCATATAATCGATAATGCTTAAGTTTTTGGTATAAGCAATAAAGAATAAACCCTGGTCACCTCGACCTTCGCCATAAGGAAGGGAATGGCGTAAAATTTCCATTTCTTCACCTTTCTCATCCTCAATCACCACACGGGCAATGTGGGCATCTTTAGGCTTCACCTCATCATCCAGTTCAATTGACTCTAACTTGGTTCGACCCATCACATTTTCTTGCGCATCAACTTTTAATTTTTTCCATTTTTCCAGGTTATGTGCATAGCGCTGCGCAAAGACAAAAGAGCCATCAGCAAAAATTCCGGCATCTTCATCGAGTAAAGCGACTTCAGCACGATCATCCGGAAATTGCGGATTTTCAGTGCCATCGATGAAACCAGTCATGTCACGTCCATCGAAATAGCGGAAACATACCCGTTCATCCAGTACTTCAACTTTATCTTGAATACCTTCAAAGAAAGACTGGCTTAAGGCAAAGCAGATGTCGGCGCGAGCACTGGCAATATGAATCAGCAGATCAGCAGGAACCACAGGCATCTGGAATGTACCTTGAATTGGTTGTAACTGCTTAAAGCCGGCAGGAGTTTGATGATAAAGTTTTGCCCAAAGCTCCGGACCAAAAGCGATGCCTGTTTTAATCTGTGCATTCGGATGCTGGGTGATTAAACGGTCACGGGTACTAAATAAATCTGCAAGTTTTTCTTTTAACTCTTCAATCGTTAAGTCTTTTAAACGTAAAACAATAAACCGGGCATGATCTGAAGGTAACGGTAAAATTACAGATTGGGCAGTCATACAGGGCTCCTAACAATTTTTATAAAATACGTGTCTGGCTTTATTGTGCCTCATCACTGCTTGAGTGAATAGCCCAAGTCTTGAGTTTGCACTTCGATTTTTAAGCCCTTTAAAAGATGAAAAGTCATATAATAGTTTCACTTTTTTATCTCCTTATATTTTATGTCTTACCAAGTTTGGCTTGCCTATATGCTGGCATGCTGGGTCATTAGTATTTCTCCTGGAGCAGGTGCAATTGCTTCGATGTCGAGCGGTTTAAATTATGGTTTTCGACGTGGATACTGGAATGCTTTAGGTTTACAGCTGGCACTTTTAGTGCAAATCGGGATTGTGGCAGCTGGGGTAGGGGTGCTATTTGCCACCACACCTTGGGCTTTTTTGCTGGTGAAATGGTTTGGCGTGGTTTATCTCTTGTATTTGGCATACCTGCAATGGACAGCACCCGCACAGGCCATTGAGATTCAACAGGAACAACCGACTAAATCGATTCCTAAACTGGTCTTATATGGCTTCTTGGTCAATATGAGCAACCCCAAAGCGATTGTGTTTTTACTTGCCGTGTTGCCACAGTTTCTGGATTTGTCTAAACCACAATGGATTCAGTATCTGATTATGGCAGTTACCATGGTGACGATTGATCTGATCGTGATGGCGGGTTATACAGGATTGGCCGCCAAAGTGCTGAGACTTTTAAAATCGCCGGAACAGCAGAAATATATGAACCGGACCTTTGCGGTATTGTTTGCCTGTGCAGCAACGTTATTAAGTTTGGTACATCAATAAAATGAGAATGGATTAAGTCACAGCCTGTTGTTCTTCCATCAGCATAAATAACATATCCAGTTCCGGTGATGCATAATCCAAAGTCGTCATTGCAGCCGTGATTTGTCCGCGATGATGGGTAGCATGATTGAACACATGCATTAGTGTTGCTGCATAAGGTAGGCTCAAGTCTTGGCCCCGTGTATTCCGGTAATGCAGCACGCCATCTAAAGCTTCCTGGTTTAGCTCTTGTATCAAGCTCTGCCACAGCCCAGCACTTTGAAGTAGCCGTTCTAATAATCGATGACGGTCGGTCTCAATCACACTGTTTAAGGCGATAGCGGGTGATTCCCCTTTAGAAAAACGAGAAAATCAAAGTTCATGTTCAGCAACAAGCAAGTGGTTCAGTGTGCCCAAAATACTTTTGAAGAACAGACCACAATCTTTCAAAAAATCTTCATCAGAAACAGCGTGTAGAGATATGCTTAAGTGATGGGGGGCCCAAAGATGATAACGTGCTCATAGTTCGAAGGTGCGAATATTCATTGGGAAACTTATTTTGTTTTTTATTTGAACAGTATAAAAGCCGTTTGAAGCTTTGGCTAGAATAAAAAACTATTGCCTGGATAAAGTTGAAATGTATCAGCGTTTAATCAGTTTTAAAGCCTGAAGGAATTCATGTTCAGTTAATACTACAATACCCTGTTTCCTAAACAGCGCGGCGGTTACGCCTTCACCCTGAATTTTATGTCCTGTAAATGTTCCATCATAAATCAAGTCACTGCCACAGGATGGACTATTTGCTTTGAGGATGGCATGAGTAACCTGATGTTCTTGCGCCAAGGCTAAGGCTGCATAAGCCCCTTGAATAAAGGCATCAGAAACATTCATGCCTTCTCGATCTATTACAGTCGCATGATTGTTCAGAACATCTCTACCTGATGCATTCTGAATTTCAGCAGGCGGGCGAGGGGTAGGCAGTCCGCCACTGATCTCAGGACATAAACTCACATATTGATCAGGAATTAAATCTGAAACTAATTCCCGGACTAAACAATCTTGTCCATCGTAACGAACTTTTTGTCCAAGCAGACAAGCACTAATAAAGTATCGCTTGCTGGTCATCACCTTAGCTCAGCTTCTTGAATTTTTGTACGGTAAAAATCACCGCAAATAAAATTGCCATAGTCAGGACAATGGTCAGGCCGGTAGAGGTATCGAGTCCTGCGCTGGACCATAGCCCGACACTAATCCCGATTTGTGCAATCACAAAAGCCCAAACCACCATCTGTTTCGGCGAGTTTGCCAGCAAACGCGCTGTTAATGCCGGAATCACCAGTAAAGCGCCCATCAACAATGAACCGACTGCACGCAAAGCCAATACGGTAAATAGGGCCAGCAGTAGCATAAACACCAGACGTTGCCATTTGGCATTCACGCCTTCACTCACTGCCATATCTGGGTCAATTGCAATTTGAATCTGTGCTTGCCAGTTTTTATACAACACAGCTAAAGCCGCAATAATGACAATGGCAAACATCGGCAAGTCTGACCAGGAAATTTGCAGAAGATCGCCAAACAAATAGCTGAGCAATTCAGGTCTTAAACTAGGAATATGCTGAATAAACAGTAAGCCTGAGCAGAGTAGGGTGGCTGAACATAAAGCCAATAAGGCATCATTGGGCAGGCGAGGGTCATGCAGTACCCATAAAATAGCCACCAATAGAAAAGCCAAAAAGCTCACACCCAACCATAAAGGCAGGCTCAAAGCACCTGCAATCGCCACGCCCAATAAAGTGCCATGTGCCATGGTGTCGGCAAAAAAAGACATCCGTCGCCATAACATCAGACAGCCCAGCGGAGCTGTCAGAAACACCAACAAGGTTCCCATGGTCCATGCAGGTAACAAGAGTTGTAACCATTCCATCATGGCTTAAGCTTCCGGTTCAGGGTGAATATGTGGACGAGGATCATGCTGACACGGAGTCGCACTGTCACCATGCGCACAGTGGTCATGATGATGTTGATAGAACACCCGATTGGTGCCAAAAATGGCCTGATATTCAGGGTGCTGCTGCACATTTTCCGGCAAGCCGCTACAGCAGATGTGCTTGTTTAAACACACGACCCGATGTGTACCCTGCATGACCCATTGCAGATCGTGTGAGACCATCAACACGGCACAGCCATATTTGATCGGCAGGCTTCTGACATATTCATACAATTCAGCCTCGGACTGAATATCCAGACCTTGCATCGGTTCATCCAGTACCAGTACATCGGGCAAACGCAGTAAAGCCCGTGCCAGTAATACCCGTTGCCGTTCACCACCTGAAAGTTGCTGAACCTTACAATCCTGTAATTTGGTAATGCCGGTATCACGAATAATTTCTGCTTTAATATCTGCATCACAGTGTTCTAAAGCCAATAAATCCTGCACCCGCAAAGGCAGGCTATGCGATGGACTAAACTTTTGCGGCACATAGGAAAATTTGAGTTTTTTATGGCTATGAATTTTTCCTGAATTGGCTTTCACAATGCCTAAAAGCACTTTAATCAGGGTAGATTTTCCCGCACCATTTGGACCGATCAGGGTGACAATTTCTCGCTCGTGTAAAGCAAAATCCACATTTTTTAAAATGTCACGGTCATCAATCCGCACACTGATTTTATCTAGGGCAATTAGGGGATTGACTGTTACTGTTTGTTGCGACACTGCTGACATATCCCGGAAATTTCAATAATACTGTGATGTGCAGTAAATTGATCTGATGCTGAAAGTTCATCTAATTGTTTTAATAGCCCCTGAGCAGAGGCCTCTTTAACATTTTTGCATTCGGTACAAATTAAAAATGCTGCCTGATGTCCTTCGCGCGGATGACAACATGGAATATAGGCATTAATCGAAGTTAAACGATGGATTAAACCTTTTTCCAGTAAAAAGTCCAAAGTACGATATACCGTTGGTGGTGCAGCAGGACGGTCAGATTCACTCTTGATTTTAGCCAGTAAATCATAGGCACCCATAGGACCGCTGGCATTTAAAATCAGTTCCAGCACTTCTTTGCGTAATGGGGTTAAGCGTGCGCCAGTCGTTGCACAGAGACTTTCTGCTTCAGCAAGACGTGTTGCTATATTATGATGGTCATGTACGCCATGTAATGCATTGTGATGTTCGTGCGAACATAAGCTCATAGCAAAACCTCAAGTGCGAAATTTATAAAAATCAAAGGACATTAAATCTTAACATGAAGCGATACCCGTTTCGATAAACATAGGCATTTTTGTCGATTTGTTATATTATAACATTTATTGAGTATTTGGTGATTTTCTTCATGTCCCGTTTCTTTGCATTTTGTGCACTGGCCCTCTTCAGTAGCTTTGGCTGGACACAGAGTCTGGTGGTTTCTACGCATCCCATTTATCTTATTGCTCAGGAAGTGACTCAGGGCGTGGAGAAGCCTGTGCTCTTGCTGGGGGATCAGTCTGGACATGACATTACCCTGACACCAGCGCATCGCAAAGCCATTCTGGATGCCTCACTGGTGATCTGGCTGGGTAAGGCACATGAAGCTCCATTGAACAAGTTATTATCAGATAATCCCAAAGCGATTTCGATTTTAGAGTCCGGTATTGTGCAAACCTTGCCGCAGCGTACTACCCGTGGTGTGGCGTTGAACAATACGGTCGATACACATGTGTGGCTGGATCCCAACAATGCCGTACGTATCGGCTTTTTTATTGCAGCCCTGCGCTCACAACAATTACCAGAACATAAAGAAGCCTACTGGGCCAATGCCAAACGCTTTGCTCAAGAGATGCTGCTGAGTGCACAACAATACAGCAGTAATGCAACAGTAAAGCCTTATTGGGCATATCATGATGCCTATCAATATCTGGAACGTGCTTTAAACCTGAAATTTTCCGGTGCATTGACCGATGATCCACATGTTGCACCGACCATTGCCCAAATCAAGTATTTAAATGATAGCCGTCCAGCTCGTAATATGTGCCTCCTGGCAGAAGGGCATGCCAGCAAAAACCAGTACCAAAAATTGAATCCGGTGACCTTCCAGGCTGTCGATGAAAGTATGGGCAGGGAAGGGGACTTTGTGCTGGCATGGAAAAAACTTGCCGAGCAAACCCATAAGTGTGTACAAAATGCACGAAAATAATGCAAAAATTAAACAGTAATGGATGAGTTCAAAAGCGATTTATGTAATTAAAAAATCCGACTTAGGTCGGGAAAAGATTGCATGTTCAGGGGTGTAACTCTATAATGCCTGCGATTAAAAACGATCATCAGCTAAACTTGTCAAGCATGATTGCTGTGAGTGAATAAATAATGAGCCGAACTAGTCGCATGATTGACCGACGATTAGCGAAAGCTTTAGTCATTTTACAAGCATGCATGATTCCTGTTTCAGCCTTGATAGCGTGGGTCGTGAAAGACTCAACTGCAGCTTACAGTGCCGCACTTGGTGCGTTGGTGTGTTGGCTTGCAAGTTGTTATTTTTCTTGGCAATCGTTTCGAGCCGCAGGTGCGCGAGCTTCAAAACAGGTTCTTTCGAACATGTATAGAGGCTTGATGGGCAAGTTTGCAATTGTGATTGTTGGTTTCATTTTAATTTTAAGCACTGTCAAACCGTTGTCAGCGGTGGCATTGTTTTGTGGATTTATACTTGTTCAGACGATGACGTGGGTCGCACCTTTTTGGGCGTCACGACTCCGGAAATAAGTTTAAACACAACAAAAAATTGAAAAGTTTTTTAGGAGATGAACGAGATATCAGGCAGCACGCGATGTTCGTTCTCTCTATTTAGTATTTGACATTGACCAGGTGTGATTTATGGCTGCTGAAGAACATGCCCTTACTTCGACCGAGTACATCAAGCATCACTTGACCAATTTAACCTATGGCAAAATGCCTGATGGTTCTTGGAAATTGGCTGAGACTGCTGATGAAGCTCAACAGATGGGGTTCACTGCTATTCACTTGGATTCAATGGGTTGGTCTATCACTCTCGGTGTGGTTTTCTGTTTGTTGTTCTGGTTAGTAGCGAAAGCTGCAAACGCTGGTGTTCCTACCAAGTTCCAGTCTGCAATCGAAATGATCATCGAGTTTGTTGACTCAAGTGTCCGCGACACTTTCCATGGCAAATCACGCTTAATTGCGCCTTTAGCCCTCACAATTTTTGTGTGGATTTTCCTGATGAATGCGATGGATTTACTTCCAGTGGATTTCATCCCGCATCTTGCAGGAATTATTGGTTCAAACGTATTTGGTATGGACCCGCATCACGTTTACTTCAAGATTGTTCCATCTACTGACCCTAACGTTACCCTTGGTATGTCATTGTCAGTATTTGTACTTATCTTGTTCTATAGCATTCGTGAAAAGGGCATCGGCGGTTTCGTCGGCGAGTTAGCACTCAACCCATTTAACCCAAGTAACCCAGTTGCAAAAGCGTTGCTCATTCCAGTGAACTTGATTCTGGAACTCGTAACATTCCTTGCACGTCCAGTTTCATTGGCTCTACGACTTTTCGGTAACATGTATGCAGGTGAGTTAATCTTCATCCTCATCGCATTATTACCGTTCTGGATCCAGTGGGCGTTGTCTGTGCCTTGGGCGATCTTCCACATTCTTGTTATTACGTTACAAGCATTCATTTTCATGATGCTGACTATCGTATACTTGAGTATGGCTAGCGAAAAACATTAATGGTATTGCCTGACTGTCAAAAGGATGGTTGGGCTTAATTTTTTACTTTAATTTGGTATATACCTAACCTCTGAGGAATTATCATGGAACTCACTTTAGGTCTAGTTGCAATTGCATCTGCTATCTTGATCGCTTTCGGTGCTTTAGGTACTGCGATTGGTTTTGGTCTTTTAGGCGGTCGCTTCCTTGAAGCTGTTGCTCGTCAACCAGAATTGGCTCCACAACTTCAAACTCGTATGTTCTTAATCGCGGGTCTTCTTGATGCTGTGCCTATGATCGGTGTTGGTATTGGCTTGTTCTTCATCTTCGCTAATCCATTTGTAGGTTAATCAGCTTAATTCCTAAATTAAACCATTGAGGAATAGCAATGAATATCAACCTCACATTGATTGGCCAAGCGATTGCATTTGCGATTTTCGTCGCATTTTGCATGAAGTTTGTATGGCCACCACTAATCAATGCGATTAGTGAGCGTCAGCGTAAAATCGCTGATGGCTTAAACGCTGCTGAAAAAGCAAAAGCTGACCTTGCCGATGCGCAAGCTCAAGTGAAAGCTGAATTAGACGCAGCTAAAGCACAAGCGGCTCAATTGATCGAACAAGCGAACCGTCGCGGTGCGCAATTGGTAGAAGAAGCGCGTACTCAAGCAGCTGCTGAAGGTGAGCGTATTCGTCAACAAGCGAAAGAAGCTGTTGATACTGAAATCAATGCTGCTCGCGAAGAATTACGTCAACAAGTTGCTGCTCTTGCAGTGATTGGTGCAGAAAAAATTCTGACCCAGCAAGTTGACGCAGAAGCTCACAATGCCATGCTGACTCAGCTGGCTGCTAAACTTTAAGAGAGGCGGATTATGGCTGAACTCTTGACGTTGGCACGCCCATACGCTAAAGCAGCATTTGCTTACGCTTCTGAGCAAGGTGCAACTGACGCTTGGTCAAATGCATTAACTTTGCTCAGTGCTGCGGTGCAAGACGAAGCATTTTCAGCTTACTTAAATCGCCCTGAGCTTACTCCTGCAGAGCAGGTAAGTGTTTTTGCTAAAGTTTTAGGTGAAGATCAAACCGCAGCAGTGTCAAACTTTTTGACATTGCTTGCTGAAAATGACCGTTTGACTCTTCTTCCTGAAATTGAAACAGAATACGAACAGCTCAAATCACAGAATAACAACACTGTGGATGTTGTGATTGAATCAGCATTCCCATTGTCTTCTACACAAGAACAACTACTTGCAGATGCGTTGAAAAAACGCTTTAACGCTGCGGTAAATGTTTCTGTAGAAGTTAAACCAGAATTAATTGCTGGTGTAGTTATTCGTGCAGGCGACCAAGTGATAGATGATTCTGCGCTTAACAAGCTTGAAAAAATGCGGACTCGTCTTCTTGCGTAATTATTTATAAAAAATTACTGCGTAAAAGAAGACTGAACTTTAAAAAGATTGAGGTATAGCGCAATGCAACAACTGAATCCATCCGAGATCAGTGCGCTCATTAAACAGCGTATCGGCGATCTGGACACCAGCGCGACCGCTAAGAACGAAGGGACCATTGTTATGGTTTCCGACGGTATTGTGCGTATTCACGGCCTTGCTGATGCAATGTACGGTGAAATGATCGAATTCGACGGCGGCTTATTTGGTATGGCACTGAACCTAGAACAGGATTCAGTGGGTGCCGTTGTCTTAGGTAACTACTTAAGCCTTCAAGAAGGTCAAAAAGCGCGTTGCACAGGTCGTGTATTAGAAGTTCCGGTTGGTCCAGAACTTTTAGGCCGTGTAGTAGATGCTTTGGGTAACCCGATTGATGGTAAAGGCCCTATTGATGCAAAACTTACTGATGCTGTTGAAAAAGTAGCACCAGGTGTAATTTGGCGTCAATCAGTGGATGAACCTGTACAAACTGGTTATAAATCAGTAGATACAATGATCCCTGTAGGCCGTGGTCAACGTGAGTTGATCATTGGTGACCGTCAAACTGGTAAAACAGCAATGGCGATCGATGCGATCATCGCTCAGAAAAACTCTGGCATTAAATGTGTATACGTAGCTATTGGTCAAAAACAATCGACTATTGCTAACGTAGTACGCAAGCTTGAAGAAACTGGCGCTATGGCGTACACAACTGTTGTAGCTGCAGCTGCAGCTGATCCTGCAGCAATGCAGTATCTAGCTCCTTATGCTGGCTGTACAATGGGTGAGTACTTCCGTGACCGCGGTGAAGATGCGCTTATCATTTATGATGACTTGTCTAAACAAGCTGTTGCTTACCGTCAAATTTCATTGCTTTTACGTCGTCCACCAGGTCGTGAAGCATATCCTGGTGACGTATTCTATTTACACAGCCGTTTACTTGAACGTGCTTCTCGTGTATCTGCTGACTACGTTGAGAAATTCACTAACGGTGAAGTTAAAGGCCAAACTGGTTCATTAACTGCATTGCCGATTATTGAAACTCAAGCCGGTGACGTATCTGCATTCGTACCAACCAACGTAATTTCGATTACTGATGGTCAGATCTTCCTTGAAACATCATTGTTCAACGCAGGTATCCGTCCTGCTGTGAACGCGGGTATCTCTGTATCTCGTGTTGGTGGTTCTGCTCAAACCAAGATCATCAAGAAATTGTCTGGTGGTATCCGTACTGCTTTGGCGCAATACCGTGAATTGGCAGCGTTTGCTCAGTTCGCTTCTGACCTTGACGAAGCAACTCGTAAGCAACTTGAACATGGTCAACGTGTAACTGAGTTAATGAAGCAAAAACAATATGCTCCTTACTCAATTGCTGACCAGGCTGTTTCAATTTATGCATCTAACGAAGGCTACATGGCTGACGTTGAAGTGAAGAAAATCGTTGCATTTGATGCTGCGTTAATTGCTTACTTCCGTTCAGAACATGCTGCAGTAATGCAAAAAATTGACGAGACTGGTGCTTGGGACAAAGATATCGAAGCTGAATTCAAAGCTGGTATTGAAAAGTTCAAAGCGACTCAAACTTACTAATTTAGCAACTTGCTAGATTAGTGTTGGTTTGGTTCACGGAATCAACCTTCGAGGGCTCGAAAGAGCCTTCGAATACTAGGTTAAGCGTATGGCAAATTTAAAAGAAATTCGCGCCAAAGTAGCTAGTATCAAAAGCACGCAGAAAATTACTCGCGCGATGCAGATGGTAGCAGCTTCTAAGATGCGTCGTGCGCAAGAGCGCATGGCTCAAGGCCGTCCGTATGCCGAAAATATGCACCGTGTAATTGCTCACTTGGTCCAAGCGAATCCTGAATACAAACACCGTTATATGGTTGAACGCCCGGTTAAGCGCGTTGGCTATATCATTGTGTCATCAGATCGCGGCCTTGCTGGTGGCTTGAACATTAACCTGTTCAAGAAAGTGGTAAAACACGTTCAACAGCAACAAGAGCAGTCAATTGAAGTTCAATTTGCTTTAATTGGTCAAAAAGCGGTTTCGTTTTTTAAAAACTACGGCGGTAAAGTGCTTGGTGCAACTACAAACGTAGGTGATGCGCCAAGTCTTGAACAGTTAACTGGTTCTGTACAGGTGATGTTGGACGCTTACGATAAAGGCGAGTTAGATCGTATTTATCTGGTGTCAAACGGCTTTGTCAATGCCATGACTCAAAACCAAAAGATCGAACAACTCGTTCCTTTAGCAGCTGCTGAAGAAAGCGAAGGTTTGAACCGTCAATACGGTTGGGACTATATCTATGAACCAGAAGCTGAAGAGCTTTTAAATGGTTTATTGGTTCGTTACATCGAGTCTATGGTTTATCAAGGCGTGATTGAAAACATCGCGTGTGAACAGTCTGCACGTATGGTTGCAATGAAAGCTGCAACGGATAACGCGGGTGAGCTGATCAAGAGCCTACAACTTATTTATAACAAGCTGCGTCAAGCCGCGATTACTCAGGAAATTTCTGAGATCGTTGGTGGTGCCGCTGCCGTTTAACATTATTAGTTTGAATTGAGGAGACAGCAATGAGTAGCGGTCGTATCATTCAGATCATCGGCGCGGTTATCGACGTCGAGTTTGAACGTAACAGCGTTCCTAAGATCTATGACGCTCTCCACGTTGATGGCACTGAAACTACATTAGAAGTTCAGCAACAACTTGGTGATGGCGTAGTTCGTACTATTGCAATGGGTTCTACTGAAGGCCTTAAGCGTGGTTTGAACGTAACTAACACTGGCGCGCCTATCTCTGTACCTGTAGGTACTGCATGTTTAGGTCGTATCATGGACGTCCTTGGTCGCCCTATCGACGAAGCTGGTCCAGTTGCCACTGAAGAACGTTTGCCGATTCACCGTCAAGCACCTTCTTATGCTGAACAAGCAGCATCTACTGACCTTTTAGAAACTGGTATTAAAGTCATCGACTTACTTTGCCCGTTCGCTAAAGGTGGTAAAGTTGGTCTGTTCGGTGGTGCCGGTGTTGGTAAAACTGTAAACATGATGGAGTTGATCAACAACATCGCTAAAGCACACTCAGGTTTATCTGTATTTGCTGGTGTTGGTGAGCGTACTCGTGAAGGTAACGACTTCTATCACGAGATGAAAGACTCTAACGTACTTGACAAAGTAGCGATGGTTTACGGTCAGATGAACGAGCCACCGGGTAACCGTTTACGCGTAGCGTTGACTGGTTTGACTATGGCTGAGTACTTCCGTGACGAGAAAGACGAAAACGGTAAAGGCCGTGACGTACTATTGTTCGTAGACAACATCTACCGTTATACATTGGCAGGTACTGAAGTATCAGCACTTCTAGGTCGTATGCCATCTGCAGTAGGTTACCAACCGACTCTTGCAGAAGAGATGGGTGTTCTTCAAGAACGTATTACATCTACTAAGTCTGGTTCTATTACGTCAATCCAAGCGGTATACGTACCTGCCGATGACTTAACAGATCCATCGCCTGCTACTACCTTCGCTCACTTGGATGCAACTGTAGTATTGAGCCGTGACATCGCATCTTCTGGTATTTACCCAGCGATCGATCCACTTGACTCTACTTCACGTCAGTTAGATCCATTAGTTGTGGGTGCTGAGCATTACGAAATTGCTCGTTCAGTTCAAAACGTTCTTCAACGTTATAAAGAATTGAAAGACATCATCGCGATTCTTGGTATGGACGAATTGGCTGAAGAAGACAAACTTACTGTATACCGTGCACGTAAGATCCAACGTTTCTTCTCTCAACCATTCCACGTAGCTGAAGTGTTTACTGGTGCTCCTGGTAAACTTGTACCGCTTAAAGAAACAATTCGTGGCTTTAAAGGTCTTCTAGCTGGTGAATACGATCACATCCCAGAACAGGCGTTCTATATGGTTGGTGGTATTGACGAAGTGATTGCTAAAGCCGAGAAACTTTAATTAGCTACCTAATTTAGGAGATTCTCATGGCGACTATGCAATGTGACGTTGTAAGTGTTAAAGAGTCTTTGTACTCAGGCACTGTAACTATGCTAATTGCTAAAGGTGCTGGCGGTGAGTTGGGTATTATGCCTGGCCATGCTCCGCTAGTAACTTTACTCAAGCCGGGCGCAATCCGCGTTCTGCTTGAAAATGGTACAGAAGAGTTAATCTATGTATCTGGTGGTGTACTTGAAGTTCAACCGCACGTTGTTACAGTACTTGCAGACACTGCAGTACGTGCTGACAACCTTGATGAAGCAGCAATTATTGAAGCTCGTAAACAAGCTGAACAATTGCTAGCAAATCAAAAGAGCGACTTGGACTCTGCTGCTGCTTTGGCTGCTCTTGCAGAAACTGCTGCTCAGCTGGAAACCATCCGCAAAATCAAAAACCGCGCTCAATAAGACACGGTTCGAGATTGAAAAACCACCCGAAAGGGTGGTTTTTTTATTTTTAAATTTTCTATATTTAATTCTATTTTTCTTTAAAGAAAGCCTGTCTGAGTTGACCGAACAACATATCACTCACTTTGTCATCTTGTGTCTTAATCAGTTGCTTCAATTTTTCAGCTTTTGGTGTATCTTCCGGAACGATAATTTCTTCTCCGGATTGATCAGCATATGAAATCGGTTGCGGGTTTGCTGTGGCTAGATTGGATGAAGTGGGATATTCAACATGCCAAAGCTGAGTTAAAAGAGCCATGATGTATTTATATTCATCCGTATCTGGCTGAAAACGTTTATACAGTTGCAAATCTTGTAATGCTTCTAAACGATCATCTGGGTCAGTGGAGGAAGGACTTTGCCCTTCGACAATGATCGGGTGAATTTCATGTTGCATCAAATGGTAGTCAAGCCAGTCACCAAGCAGGTTATGGTCAATATCTGCAACATAATCGCTGTTTTGCTGGACCAACTGTTGTAGCCGTTGCAATACGCTCATTTCTTGTTGTTGAAGTGCGTAACGTGCTTCAGTGTCCAGTTGTTCCAATTCTTTCATGGGCAAATCTAAAAAACGTTGTTGCTGTTCAAAAGCATCAACAATATTGCTTTGATGGAGATTATTCCATTGCTGCAAGGCGTGAATTTCCAGCTGTTGAATTTCTTTAAATGCTTTGCTTTTGTAGTGACTGAGCTTAATACGCTGAATATTTTGTTGATTCAATTCAATTCGTTGTTTGATATATTCAACATAAGGACCAGTTTGCTTTGGACTGACCGGTTGGATCACATCAACCAATAACAACTGCTGTTGTTGATTATGTTTGAGCCAGTCTTGAATCAGTTGAACATCTTTTATAGGGTGAGAAAAAAATTGATTTAAGCGTGGCATAGCTTTTTCAGGCATGATGAAATGCAACACGCCATACGCCATGATTGCTAAACAGACCACCACAAGAATAATTTTTTTCATATTATAAAATATTTTTTGTGTTTGCTATTTGTACATATTATAGGAAAAATGAGAAGTGGATAATGTTTTTTTATAAAAACATCAATTGTATAGAGGGAGAATAGAACACAGAGCACCGTTCTATTTTTAACTTAAAATTTCATTCGATCTTACTTCCAGCTTATATCTCTACCTTTTTAGATTACCCATGCGCATGTTTTTACTTCAGGAAAATTGGCTTTTGCCGGGTTATTTCAAGCCAAACAATTTCTATTTCATTTCAACAGTGCAAAAATAATATCTAAAGTTGCATATCTTATAAGCAGGTATTGGGTATAGATTAAAAGTATCTACTTTGAACGCTTATAGTTTTAGATGAACCTTATCGAACATGAACCGCACTTTTGGGAACTTTACCAAGACTTTGAGCATTATTATCTCAGCATTGCAGTGGATATGAGTTCGGTCGTATCCTGCTGGGACTTGTTTTTAACGCAAGATGAAATCCTGGCTTATAAACAGTACGGTCGGAAGAGTATTGAGGAACTGGCAAAATCCATGGTTGCTTCTGCATATAAGGGTGATTTTACTGCTATGGAAAGCCGTTTAGCCTCATCTAAAGAAAAACAAGCGATGCAGGCTGCTTTTAAACAATGGCGTGTACAGTAAAATCCATGAGTTGGTAAGAATGAACCTCGTTGCTAAGATGGAAAAATTACTCTTAATAATTATGTTTACTCTCTATAAATCTCATTAAAAATCTGAGTTAAACGCGACATTTCTAGTTCTTATCAGTTGCCCGAATCCTGGCTTTAGCAAGCAAGATCGGCTATGCCTTGCTGTTATTTATAGTCTTACCAGGGATTTTTTTCAAATCAGCTTCAAGCTTCAAAATAAGAAACAATCATTTTAGAGCCGGCACCTCTTGTACTGCTGAACGGCAAGCACATCTAAAGTGATCAAATCCGATACAAATCCACTCATTTTGATGATTTATTGTTCGATATAGTAGAGCTGTGGCTCCTCTAACAAGAGTCTTCTCAGTATGCGTAATATGGAGAACATCAATATGGCGAATACAATGAAAGCCGCGGTGGTTAAGGCATTTAACCAGCCGCTGCAAATACAAGAGCTGGAAATTCCGAAAATCAGTCCGGGTAAAGTACTGGTGAAAATTATTGCAACAGGTGTTTGTCATACCGATCTGCATGCCATGCATGGGGATTGGCCGGTAAAACCAACTTTACCTTTTGTTCCCGGACATGAAGGCGTGGGTGAAGTCATTGAGGTCGGTGAGGGGGTAGAGCATTTAAAGGTGGGTGATATTGTCGGTGTTCCGTGGCTGTATTCTGCATGTGGTCATTGCGATCATTGCTATGCTGGCTGGGAAACCTTGTGCAAGAAACAGCAAAATTCGGGTTATTCAGTGAATGGCAGTTTTGCTGAATATTGCCTGGCAGATGGTGACTACGTCGGCGTGATTCCTGAAGGTGTTGATCTGCTGGAAATTGCTCCGATTTTGTGTGCTGGCGTGACAGTCTATAAAGGTTTGAAAATGACAGAGGCCAAAACCGGGGACTGGGTAGCCATTTCCGGAATTGGTGGCCTAGGTCATGTGGCAATTCAGTATGCCAAGACTATGGGCTTTAATGTGGTGGCAATTGATGTGGATGATTCTAAACTGGAATTGGCCAAAAACTTGGGTGCCGATGTGACCATTAATGCCCTGAAAGTGGATGTTAAGGAAGAAGTCATGAAAGCCACGGGTGAGGGTTGTCACGGTGTTTTGGTGACTGCGGTATCGCCAAAGGCATTTGAACAGGCTGTGGCAATTGTTCGTCGTGGTGGCACTATGGTTTTAAACGGTTTACCAGCGGGAACCTTTGACTTGTCGATTTTTAATATGGTGCTGGAAGGGATTACCGTGCGCGGCTCGATTGTCGGAACGCGTCTGGACTTGAAAGAAGCACTGGATATTGCAGCGCGCGGCAAGGTCAAGGCGCATATCCATGTTGAACCGCTTGAGAATATTAACGATATTTTTGAGCGTATGGAGCAGGGTAAAATTGATGGCCGTATCGTGATTGATATGAGACTTTAATCTTCAATTTAAACAGACCAATTCTGCAGGACTGCTGAATTGGTCTTTATTTTTAGAGGCTTTCTCTATAGGAGAATTAACTTTCCTGATCTGATTCACTTGAACCTGAATCATGCTGACCTGCAGGAATCATCATGCCGGCCAGTTTAATCATTTCCGTCTGGATCGTACCCATTTGTTGTTCAATTTTCTTGAAATCGACCTGAGTCAAGTCGATCTTGCCATTTAAAAACGGGGTGGCTAGTACTTGCTGATTGGCCTGCATTACATTTTGACGAATCGAATCAATTTCCTGGCTTTTCAGGTTCAAGCTGCTGAGAGCCTGATCAAAACCTTTTAACTGGGCTTTTAAGGATTCTGCAGTGCTTTGTAATTGCTGCTGATCATGATTGGAAACAGCCGCTTCTAAATCCGATTGGCTCTGTTTGAGCTGTTCAATATAGTCACCGGTTTTCAATTGCATATCGGCAACATCGCGGACAATATAAAACATGTTTCCGCTTTTCAGTTCGGTTTTATTAGCTGAGGCTTCTGTAGCTGACGGGGTAGAGACCTGTTCGGAGACTTCGCTGGATGTTTCATTTTCAGTTGAATCCGGTGTACTGGCTTGTTCACAACCAATCAGCAAAAGGCCCGCACTAAACATCACAAAAGGAGAAACCGCATTTTGGATGAATTTTTTCATATCTCTTTCATTTCAGCTTCAATCAATACCTCACAATATAGGGACAGAATGTGGAGAAAAAACTAATTGTTGCAAAGTGATAACAAATATTTTGAATATAAGTGCTTGAGTTATTAAAAAAGAGCGCTGCAGCGCTCTTAACTTTACATAAATGACTAAGCTCAATTTGTCATAATTTTCACAATACTGTGATTGAGCGTGTTAATCAGTACATAGTCGCCATTGACGCGAATCCAGCGCTGATTTTTGCCCGGTTTACTCAGATTTTTATAACGCTTATGATCAATTGCATAGCCTTTACCATAATAATGTGAAGGCAGGGCTTGACCGGCCTTCCAGTCGCGGGATGGTTTTAAAACCCGATTTTGTACGACTTCATGATGACGCTGTTCAGCGTGCTGTTGGCCATGTGCGTCACCCGGATGCATATTTTGGGCATGGTTGTTATTTTCATGGGCATGAGCAGGTGGCGCAGCGATTGCTGCAGGTGCTGCCAGCACGGTAGTGGTTAAAGCAAAGAGTCCAGCATGTACTAGTTTTTTCATGGGTTTACCTACGCTTAAAATAGCTGTCAGCCAATATTTTTATTTCACCTTTAAGTTAAAGAGAAAACGTGAATAATCTATTGTATAAATGTAATTTGCTGCCTGCTCTGAAGCATGAATGGCATGCAACTCTCTGAATTCCTTCCTTGATTTGAATCTGCTAATTTCTGGGGACAACCAGCTCCGATGTCCCTTTGCTGGCTGATCGGAAATTTTTCAAAGTGCTAGGGCAATCGGCTTTCATTATTCGTCAGTAGCGTGTTCTGTCTGGTGATGATTTTGCCTGGCATCTCATTCATGCGGCAGGTTATTTCACCGATATGATGATAAAAATTGCTGATAGAAATAGCCTGATGTTCGTTCAGTTTTGGGTCATGTTCAACAGACTTATGTCTGGACAGTTTTTTGAAAGTTAAAATGATTAGAGAAAAATAAAGCCGACTTCAGCCTGAATTAAACAAGTTAAGCCGGCCGGTTTAGAGCATACTTTTATTTGGCAAGTTCAGCATTAATCGCATCGACAATACGTTGATCATCCGCTGTGATGTCTGGTGCAAAGCGGGCTACCACTTCCCCTTTTTTATTAATCAGGAATTTTTCAAAGTTCCATAACACTTCAGGCGGCTCATTTGGAGTCAGGCCATAATCGACCAGATCTTTCCACCAAGGTCCTTCGCCAATACGTTCAGGAATGGCCTGAGTCAGGGTTTGATAAAGTGGATGCTTATCTTCACCTGCTACGGAAATTTTAGAAAATAGCGGAAAATCCACCTGATAATTCAAAGAACAAAATTCCTGGATTTCTGCATCAGAACCCGGTTCCTGAGCCAGGAAATTATTGGCAGGAAAACCTAAAATTTCCAGCCCTTGGTCTTTCTTTTCTTTATACAGTTTTTCTAAGCCTTCATATTGCGGGGTTAAACCGCATTTAGAGGCGACATTCACCAACAGCAATACTTTGCCTGCATATTGATTTAAGGTGATGTCCTGTCCGGCAATGTTCTTGACCGGAATATCATAAACAGATTGGCTCATGAGAAAGTCCTTGAATATTTGAATTTGAATGACTGCTTTGTTTTAAAGCTTATTGTGTCGATCGACAAGTCTTTATTGAGATCTGGATGGTAATCTTTCATGCAGGGTAAATAAAAACAGGCCAATCGACCTGTTTTTATCATGCAATACCTTATTGTGCAGTTTTGACTTTGTTTTCCAGAGCCTGCATGTCGGCGACCAGTTCTTTTTGCAATTGCGTTGCCCGGTCTCGCAGTTCAGCAATTTTTTTCATATCCGGTTTTTCGGCAATACTTTCTTCAGAAAGTTCGATACCCAGATTATTGGATTCTTTAATTTTGCTACGTACTTTGTCTAGCTCGGTACTTTTCAGGGCTAAAGCATCCAGATCCCGGTTAAAGTTCGCAATATAGGTCTTCATTTCTGCAACGATCGTATTTAGTGCGACTTTATCATTTTTTTGCGCAGCCTGATTAGCTTTATTTTGCAAGTCTAAAGCCTCTTTGGAGCGATTTTGGGAGAGGGTCTGGATTTCAATTAAATCATTTTTAATATCTTTGATATTGTTTGTACTTAGCACTGCGGTTGCAGGTTGTGTACTTGCAGGGGAAGCGCTTGTAGCTGCTGACGATGTGGGTGCTTCATTGGGTTTTTTATCACAGGCTGTTAATGCCAGAGCTGCAACACAGAGTGAAGCCAGTAATAGTGTTTTCATATCGCATCCTTATAGATCCAATGACAACATCAGACCTAAAACATTAAAGACGTTAAGAAATATATGCTAGAGACTCCCTTTAATAGAGTGCTGCCATCAAAATGGCATAGGACTTTAGCCCGTAACTAGGACATTTTTGTTGTTAAGCTGCTGCAAATTGCAAAGCAGTTATTTAAGTTCATGTAAGTATTAGATATCACGCAGTTGTGCAGGTGTTTGTTCGGTATAGCGTTTAAAAAACTCAATAAAGCTGGAACTGTGTTGATAACCCAGCTCATAGGCCAATTTTTTCACTGTCTTGCCTTGGCGAATTTGAGCAATCGCATATAAAATTTTGGCCCGATTGCGCCATTCGGATAAGCTCAATTGTAATTCTTGCTGGCTCAAGCGCAGTAAATGTCGTTCGCTCATAGGCGAGCCGCTGAGAAGTTGCTGCAAGCTCTTGTGAAATAGCTGTGGATTGGCCAATTGCTGTAATAGCGGCTTAAGCAAAACATGGTTGGTTTGCGGTAAATAGTGATCATATGCCGCTGCAGTTTTTAGTTGATCCATCAGTACCAGTAATAAATGCTGATAATGTAGTGTGGTTCTACCATGTTGTTTTTGCTCTAAGATTTCATGTACCAAATGCCGAAGAAAGGGGCGAATACTTAAGGTTTTGGTACAAGCTGCAAAATGCTGACATAAGCAAGGATGTACTCGAATACAGATATAGTGGGTGATTTGTTCATCTAGTGCGATAGAGGTATGTGCTGTGTGTGGAGGGAGCCAGAGACCATAATTCGGTGGCGACAGATAAATTTGTCCTTCAATTTCATATTCCAAAATACCATTCAGACTAAAATTGAAATCACCCCATAATGAACTGTGTGGCGCAATAATTTCATCTTTCTGATAAAAGAATTCATCCACTTCTATATAGTTTTGAATCTGCTGGAGCATGTGAATATCCTTGATTTTTATGTATGCGTATATTCATGCCTGAAAGATCTTGGGTGTCATTTCAATCGTCACAACCCAATGCTTCAGTGTCCTGAGCGCAGTATTAATGTCTGAAATTCGATATTCTAATTATTTCAGACTTCAGTAAAAATAAAAACTGAACATTCAAGCAGGGTACAGGGCATGACACAGCAACACAAAACAGTCTGGTGGGCATTTGTTTTGCCATTACTTGCAGTTTTAATCTGGTCGATGAACATTACTGTAACCCGTTATGTGGCGGACTATATTTCTCCGGTTAGCATCAGTTTCTATCGCTGGCTGGTAGCTTTTATCGTCTTAACCCCGTTTATGCTGGGCAAGGTCTGGCGTGAACATCAGCTGGTTTTGACACACTGGAAGCAGCTCGCCGTTCTTGGTGCTTTTGGTATGGTGCTGTATCAAGGGTTGGGCTATAGCGCAGCGCATTATACCACTGCGACTAACATGGGCATTATCAATGCCTTTATTCCGGTATTTACCATTTTTGTGTCCATGCTCATGCTGAAGGATATGCCTAACCGTTTTGCCGTTGTAGGCAGCATGCTGTCTTTTGCCGGTTTGCTTTATGTCATGGCTCAGGGAAATTTTACCCATCTGCTGCAATCTGGTGGACATCCGGGCGATATCATGATGGTACTGGCGGTATTTTTTTATGCGTTTTATGGCGTTTTCCTGAAAAAATGGCAACTGCAGATTCCCTTGCTGATCAGTCTTTATGTTCAGATTATTTTTGCCTTGCTTTACCATTTTCCCTTCGTTTTATA